>JGI24006J15134_10000442_pt1 | contig 25671 bp, 29 predicted proteins | sample LinPmetageLP53_FD_15134 | JGI IMG/M metagenome (IMG submission 15134)
GTATATCATATAGTCATGCTTTTGGTGCTATGAATAAAGACGGATCAAAAGATTTATATACATATTCTGAAGGAGATAAACTAAGGATTCTTAGATATACACTAAACGATGGTAGTACTATTGTTTACCCAAATAGTGAAAAACATGAGTTTGACATTGTAGGTGTTAAAACTATGACAAGCAATTCTGAAGAAAACATAATACATTCTTCAGGGAACGCTGTTGTACCTAAACAAAAAACAGGTCAATTCCTTATGTTAAAAACTAATTCACAAGCTGCTGGATTTACATATGCTGACGTTGTTGAAGATATGCCTATGGGTGACGACGATTATATAGCGCAAAATAATTATTGGAATAACAACTGTATTGTAGAGATATACAAACCTAAAAAAGTACAAGAATATGATGAAAGATTGTATTATGAAGTAGGGGAAAAATACGATATAGTTATAGACCAAAGTGGGGTAAAAGTACATGGGACGCCAAATATTACCCTTCAAGACGGAGATGTATATTGGAGGAATATCCCTCTTAACGAACCTGCCGCTGCTTTTTCTAACGGGCAAAATTTTCAAAGCATTTTGCAAGGTACAGCAGAGAATGATGGTAATGAAAGTAAGTTAAGATTTAAAAATTACTTTTTAGAAAGCGATACGTTTACAGACACTATTCCTGGAGCAAATGGAAAAGATTGGGGGAAAGTAAAAGTTATAGTAAATAAATCTCAAACAAATTACAAAAGGTCTTCTATTTGTTTTTCAGATAAAAATAATTATTCTGCTAGAAGAAATAGTTTTACTATGTTTAATGCATCTAAGTTTAATATTAAAGACCTTCCTAATGAGTACGGATCTATTAATTATTTATTAAATGATTACGACAGTGTTTTTGTAATACAAGAAGACAAAGCAAGCTCTATACCTGTCAACAGAAATATTATATCTACAGCTGGGGGTGATGATTCCTTAGTAGCCTCACAAAAGGTTCTTGGGAACCAGAAATTTTATCAAGGAGATTATGGTTCAGATGGAAATCCAGAAAGCGTAACCAGGGCTGAAGAAAATATCTATTGGGCTAGTAAAGCTAGAAGAGAAGTTTATAAATGGACAAGAGCTAAAGGAATACAAGTTATATCAAATGCTGGTATGAAGTCTTATTTTAATAATATTTTTAAAAGAGCTTTAGAAGACCAACAAATGGGTGATGGAAGAGTGCGAGTAGTTGGTGGTTATGATGCTCTTCGTGATGAATTTATTATTTCTGTTCATAATATGTATGACTTTACAAATAATGAAAACTTTTATGATTTTGATTATGACGGAGAATACATTGAATATACCGATCCTGATGACGATGTAAATCCAGATGTTGATCCAGATTTTGAAGACCCTATAATACCTGACTTTGAAGATCCTAGCAATCCTGATGTAAAAACTGAATGTCCAGAGTTAAATTTTACATCATATCTTACTGCTTCTGATCAAAATAATTTACAAGCAGGCGATAATTTTCAATTCGTTATTAATATTGAAAACAACAGCAATGCTCCAGCAACACTCCAATCTTCTGATATTTATCCTTTACCTCCTCATATAAATAGTGTTAGCGGTCTTTGGCAGAGTGGAGTGGTTTTACTCCCTGGAACATCAGCCGTGCTTATATTTAATTGTATTATTCCTGCAAACTATAGTGAAGGAGATTATGAGGATATTTTTACATTTAATTATCATGGTGTTAATAGACCTGGTGTTTCTAGAGATTGTCCTAAAGAAAAATATGATGTTTATTTAAAGTTCACTGTAGTTTCTGCAGACCCAGACGATCCAGTAGAACCTGATGATGACAACCCATATTCTGATTCTGATTTTAACCAAGATGGACAAGTATCAACAGCGGATCTCCTTCTGTTTTTAGGGGCGTTCGGGAGTGTAGAAGAGGGCTTACCTCAAGACCTGGATAATAATAATGTAGTTGCTATCTCAGATCTTTTATTGTTTTTAGAAGAATTCGATTATGTTTCTGCTTTAAATGATATAATTGAAGATGAAATAAATGATATTACAATAGATTTATCAACTATTGATTATGATGGTAATGGAGTTATACAAGTACAAGACCTTATAACATTAATACAAGAGTATGGTACAGAAAACCCAAGTCTTAGTTTTGACATTAATAATGACGGCGCGGTTAACGTGCAAGATATATTGTTGTTTTTAAATAATTGGGGACAAACTTATGATGTTAATAGTAATGGTGTAAGAAACAAAAAAAGATGAGGCAAACTATAGCATTTAATAATTCAGCAAACTACTGGAAAACTAGGTACTCATACACCCCATCATGTATGATGAATTTAAATAAGTTATTTTTTACTTCTCCTAAAGAAAAAAACCTTAATGATGGAAATCTTATGATATGGAGACACAATGACTCTAGTTCTGGATTTAATACTTTTTTTGAAAGCGGAGGACATTCTTTACCTTCTGCTGTAGGCCTTAGTTTCAATGGTTATACTAAAACTAAAATTTCTTCTGGGAACAATACTTCTAGTAATAAAATATTTAAATCGTTTTCTATACAAGGAAGCAATCAGAATTTAAATTTAGGCAATAGCTTATTTGCAGTAAACAACAATTCTACAATAGAAACACTTGTTGATAATCATAGAATTACTCCGCTTACTAGAAAAGGTAATGCTATTTATGGAGAAATAGGTAAAGAACGAGCTTTAACAGGAACAAATATTAAAGCTATAGGTAGGATACGTAATGTATATAGGTGGCAAAATTTTTACGGAAGAGACTGGGTTAAATCTGTGGAGAAATATAACTTCTGGTGGTGAAACAATTACATATACTAATATTCCTGGGTTACATGTAGACGCTGATGGGAATGATGTTGCTTCACCTATAGAGACGAGGCTATATGCTTTTGAAATAGAATCTTTTATGTCTAATCACCCTATACCTGCTACCGTTTCTGGTGGAGATCCTCATGAATTTGTAAAGTTTTTTAGCGGTAGGGTTAATGATGACGGGAATGGTATGCAAGCAGCACCTTATGTAACAACAGGTCCTTATACACCTGAGACTGCTGCTTATTTACAAAATTTTGAAGAAGAGTTTAATTTTGGCAATAGTCAAGATTATGGAAGGTTTTTATCATATGGGGATCCATACACTGACGAAAACAACTCTTTTAAAAAAGGCAACTATCTTATGATTTATGTAAGGGGAACAGACGATTCTAATAGTCAGCACTTAAGGTTTGAAAACACTCCTGGAGCTAGTCAAAGTGGTAATGGGAACGGCGATAATTTTGAAGACTATGTGTTTGACGAAAGAGAAGTATTATTTGCTATGACTCCTGGAGAAATAAACGGTGCAGACCCTCACGGATCTTTTGCAGATGCATTTGTTGTATTTAACAACACAGATTTTGAAGTAACATCATTTAACGTAGAATATGAACTCACAGAATACGATCATGGCGGCAAATCAAGTACGGTTGCTCGTAAGAAATAATTTCGTATTTTTGTAAAACAACCAATATAACATGGCATTAGGAACATTAGCAATATTAGGTCAACTTGCAGGAGCAGGACTTAACTATTTTCAAGGTAGACAGCAAAAGAGGGATGGAGAAACATTAGCTCAAGAAGGTAGAGAGAATTTATTGGGTACCGCTGGTCCTACAGACGAGCTGCTTGCTAGCGTAGATGAACAAAAAAGATTAGCGCAAAGAGCTGGGGATTTAGGGCAAGAAAGGTTAGATCAGTCTGTAACAGGTCTTTTAGACGCTTTATCTTCTGGAGATCCTAGTGCGGTTTATGGTATGCAAGGATTTGGGTCTAATATGGCTAGAACTTCTCAAGACATGGGTTTGAAAACAGCTACGGCTCTTTCTCAAGCTAATCAGCCAGCTGTTGCTGCTGCAGAGGCTGAAATGAATGTTAGTAGAGGCCTTGCCCAGTACGACATGGAACAAGGCACAGCAGCTTTTAACCAAGGACAATTAACAATGAATGAGGGGCTTGGAACAGCTCTTAATCTCCCTATGGACATGGCGTCTCTTCAGACAGCAAATCCAGATGCATATAAAAATTTATTCCCTAATGGTAAGGAAGGTATTAAAACTAAACTATCTCAACCTAACCATAATATGGATGTTATAAGAAAATTAATTTATGGTGGAATTGCAGACATGGCTTCTGGTGGGGTAGCTTATACTGGTGGCGGTATTAAGGGAAAATCATTTAAAGATCTTATAGGTAATGATGACGAAAATGGTAAAAAGGAGGTAAGTGGTTTGTCAAAAAGAAAGCTTCGTAAAATATCTAAACATACAGATAAAGTGAAGTTGCCAGAACTAGAAGAAATAGAAGAAATAGAAGAAGTGTTTGAAGACGAGTTTATGAATGGAGGTAGCACTCTATCTCAACTTCTTCGTCCTGGTCAAAGTTTTAAAAGTGGAGGTAAGGAAGATCATGATGTACAAGAGTATGATATATCAGATGCTAAAACAGGTGAGGTAGTTGCTAAAACTACTGGACAAGAAGATCATATGGTAAATGAAGATGGTACTATTACCGTAATGAATAGCGATCAGAACGAATCTATTCATGATGCTTTTAAAGATGTAGACGTAGAGATGGTTCTAAAAGCTTTAGAAAAAAACCCTCAAAAAGGTAATATTCGACAGTTATTAACAGCTCTTAATGAAGTCTTTAGTCAAAAACAATTTCAATCATAATGTCTGAAGTAACTGGACCAATATATACTGGGGCTGGAATACCCCTTAAAGGCTTCGACCAACTTATAGAAGTTGCAGCTAATGCATCAACACTTCAACAAAGAAGGGCTCAACAACTAGAAAAAGCACGTATAGGTCAACAAAACAGAATTGATTCAATGATGAATTCTGTTTATAAAGAGACTGGTGAAGATTTAGCTTCTGGATTAAGGCCTTTTTGGACACAGCATATGGATCTGGTTAATGAGCAAATACAAAATATGCAACTTGTAGATGGAACACCTATAACAAGTATTAGTCAGGGTAACGAATTATTACGTCAGGCAAACTCATTTTATGACGAGCTTTATGGGTATAATCATGTAGAAGGCAAATTGGTTGCAGATGATGAAAAAGACTTAATAGCAAGATTAATTAGAAATCCTAAAGAGCAAAAATCTTTTTTAAAAGACATACCTGTAGATAAAACATTTAATTTTACTAACGCTGAGTTTGCTAACAGTACGTTAGCTAAAATGGAGAATTATGCAAGTTATGGGTTTTTAGGAGTTACTGCAGATCAAATAACAGATGGTAGTTACATGGCTGGTGGTTATCAAAACCATGGTGAAATAGATTACTCTGGACCTACACCTACATTGATTTTAAAAACACCATTTGAGATAAAAGATAGTAGTAATTCGGACAACTATGCACAAGCAGGTGCAAGATTAGGTGGTCTATCTATCTATGGTGCAAACCATGAACAATTGTTTAATGTTGAAAGATTTGCTGTAGATAGACAAGCTGATGATTTATTTAATTTAGGTCAAGAATTTTTACAACCATTAGTTAAAGAAGATAGAATAGGGTTAGGGTGGGACAGAACAAAAGCACAACAATTAGTAACGGGTCTTATAAACAACACTCAAGAAGCTGGTGAAAGAATTAGATATTCTATATTAAGTCAAAATAAAATAAAAAATCCAAATTTTTTAAGCGAGCAAGAACGTAGAGCATTTTTATATAACAATCCTTTATTAGCCTTTGAAACCGATGATGCAGGGAAAACAACAGCCACAGCGACAGAGATAGAAGAGCTTAAATCAAAGTTTAATACGCTTAAAGGTAATAATGATTATATATCACAACTTGTAAACGGTAGTAACTTTGATAGAAATGTTAGACAAGATGCTACTGCAGAAGAAAGAAACGTTGCTTTAGACAACACTCTTTCATCTATGACTACAATTAATCCAAATGATATATTTTCTATTGATGATGTCTCTAGTCTAATTAATAATGGTGGTCTATTCTTAAATCCTGGAGAAGCTGATGCTTTTAATGGTGCCTACGCAAGGCTTCTTGCTCCTAAATCTATATTAGGGGGGCAAGCAATAGGGCCTCAAACTGCTTTATCAGATATATTTTTGACAAGCGCTCCAGGATATACATTCGTTGGAACTCGGAAAAAAGAAGATGCTGGTGTGACAAGAAGTTTTATTGAGCAATTTGAAGGAGATTCTAGCAACTTACCGCAAACTGTAGGTAATTTTCCAGTTAATATGAAAGGAAGCAGTCAGTATGCATTTTCACCTCAAACAGGGGTGGAAGGTTATATAGATAATGTGTTTTTTACGAGAGGATCTGACGGTAGTATGAAAATTGGTGTTGCTTTAAATAAAAGTGGAGTTGCAGGGTATGGTGTAAGTTCTTCAGGCTTACCAATTGTGCCTATCGAAGGTTCAATTACATTTCAAATCGGCGATCCATTTTTTAGTATAGGAACAGACCCTGATGGATCAAATAATTTAATAGATCAAGGACGACTTATGGCAGGGAGTAAACTTGTAAATCAAACATATGAATCTGGAACACCAGAACTAGTGTTTTATTTTGATCCTACGAACTCAGCAGACATGAATAAACTTTCTACGCTTGGTTCTAAGCTTGATGAGTTTTATGAAAGAAAAGGCGAAAAATTCCCCAATGGAGTTAATGACAATCTTGGTTATACATTAAACGCTATGTTTGCTAAAATTCAATAATAGATATGGAAGAAGAAGAAATCTTACAATACATTTCAGATCAACGTGGTGGAGGTATGGATGATGCTAGGATAGGCATGCAACTACAGATGAAAGGTGTGTCTAATTATTCAGACTACTTAAAAAAAAAAGACGATACTTTGGGATCGCCCTCTGTTTCGGGAGAGGAAGATACGGAATCAACGCAGAATACAGTTCCTCAGGAAGGACAAGAAACTGGTTTTTCGGATGTACCTGTAGCGCAAAATAACCCTATACCTAGCTATTTAGCTAATGGTCAACAAGACTCATCTGTTGATCCTATTACAGGACAGGTAGCGCCATGGGAAGACACTCCTACTAATAGATCTATGTTACATATTGATCCTGTTAATTATGATGGGTTTCAAAAATCTGGATTTATTAGAGCTATGGAGGCCTTAGATCCAACCTTTATAACACCAGAAATAGAAAAATCTTTTTACGATTTCGCATCTAGTGGAGACTGGTGGTGGAACTCAGTGTCTGGAAACATTGATGCAATAGCTTTAGAGCTTGCTAAAAACAACGACTATCTATCTGCAAATAATATAAAAGTAAATGAATTTGGCACCCCAGCAGTGAGTCCTTACGGGGCGTATGCTTCTCCTCGTCCAGAAGAGAATATTATGTTTGATAAAGTTGCTGAAGTAAAAAAACTTTTAACACAACAAGTTAATGACTCCGTTGTAGAGAGTCTATATACTGCTATGCCTTCTAATATTAAGCAAAGTAAAGAGGCGCAAATGTATATGGAACAGTATATGTTAGAACAATATGGATCAATGCTTGATTTAACTGGAGAAGGGCAAATAGGTAATACTCCATTTTTACAATTTGATGGATTTGAACCTACTGGATATGTGGAAAGAAAAGGTCGCGGTCCAGGATTTACACCTAAGTTTTCTGGATATATTGTAGATAAATTTAACGCTGCAGGGATTGATCTTGTCAACGGTATATACAACATGTTTGGAGGTGATGCAAAAACAGTAGTTGAAATGAGAGAGGAAGCGGATAGAATTCGTGCTAATACTCTTCAGTTTACCGAAAGCATGAGTGGTAGCTTTACTGATGGTCAGTTTGGAAATGGATTAATGCAAATGAGTGGTTTTATATCTGAAGCCGTTCCAACAATGTCCGTTTTAATTCCTACAGCTGTAGTTACAACAGCAGCTACTGGTGGTGCAGCAGCTCCATGGTGGATGTCTGCTGGTTTAATAGGTTTAGAAGGAGCTACATTAAGCACTACAGTAGAAGCTGCTAGAACTCGTGAACATCCTATGTTTAAAAGGTACACTAAAGATGGTGTAACTATAGGCTATCACGAAATGATGGACGCTACAGGGGGCGATATAGAGCTCATGTCTAGCTATGAAGAAAGTTTCGATGAGTCTGCACGATTTGGACATTTAAGCACGGTATTCGGTACTGACTTTGTTGCATCAGGGGCTACGTCATTATTCTTTTTTAGAGCTTTAAAAGGGGCTGGAACAGCGGCTAATACAGGTACTAACATGAATAGTTGGTGGGGCGCTCACTTAACAAATATGGGGTATTCTGTTCCAGTAAATAGTATTACTTCATCTACAGCCGCTATGGTTCAGTACATGAGTATGAATCCTGACGCTAGTCAAGAGGAAGTTTTTGAGCTTGGACTAGATGTAGCTTTAGGCGTTGTCCCTATAACTCTAGGAGTTACTGGAGCAGGTTCTGGAGTAAGTTATGTTCAAACAAAATCTCAAATAGTAAATGCTTTAACAAGAGATGCTGTTGGGAGAAACGGAGGTAATGTTAAAATAAATCAGCAACGCACTAAATATTTAGAAATATTTCGTAACAGTAAAAATAGAAACGAAAAGATTTATGCTGAAAGAATGTTGGTTGAGTTAGAAGAACAAAAACTTAGCACAATGACGGCTGATGAATCGTTCTATTTAAGAATGAATCCAGAGGACTATGAAAATGTTGTGAGTCTTCACAGAGAGTACAATAGTAATCTTCGTCAATTAAATCAACTAGACGATCCAGATTCTGCTATAGGTAAAGCCTTGCAAAAAGACTTAGACGGAATTAAAGAACAAAGACTTAATATAGAAAAATTATATGAGGTAGAAACAACTGCTGATGCAGATCCATCTGTAAGCTCTGTGTTTGGCGCAGGTGAACCAGCAGTACCGAATGTTACTGGACCTAATGGCAGGCCAGTTCCTTTAGCTTTTGAGCCTGGTCTATCTAAATGGTGGTATACTGAATTCTTTGATAAATACGGTGATGTAAACACGCTTCAAAGGTCTATAATGGAAGCCATAGATACAGAAAACATGGGAGCAAGGGTTGGGTTAAGTCAAGATTTTGAAGTTTTACAAAAGCTTGCTACACCAAAAGCTAAATTTCAAATAGATGAAATGATAAATCTTAGAGCTCAAGATGGTGGATTGTATTCTCAGTTGCGCGAATTGCAAAAAACTACATCTAAAGATTTATATCAATCACTACCAGAGGTATATGATAAGAATATTATAGGCCTTTATGATCGATGGGCTGTATCAAAGTTTGCTCCAGAAAGGAATGCAAAAATTCTTGCCGACAACCAAACAGAATTAACAGCACTAAAATCTAAAGAAAATTTAACTGCTTCAGATAAAAAAAGAATAACATTTCTTGAAGAAAAAATTGCAGAAAGGAGAGGTAGTGGTATGGCTGATGAGGAGGCTGCAAACTTCTTGAGCTCTTTACCTGAGGAAATAAAGGCTTCTTTTGAAAAAGTAAGGGAAGAACATAGGTCAATCCAACAAAACACTAGAGATGCTGCTTTAGATTATGGTTTTATAAACCAGGCTATGTATGATAAGCTTCAAACAACAGCAGAAAATTATGTAACCCTTACGGGTGATGGGATGAGTTCTGTTGATGGAAATCTAACGTTAATTGATAACGATATAGTGCAAGCTATATTCCCACAAAGATCCTCACAAGGAGGTGTTCCTAACAGTTACAGAAAAGCTTCTGGTCGTAGTGATGAGACAGGTAGTATCTTGGGTAAAACCATAGATCAAAATACACAAATACACGTAGCAGGACAAAAGAATGTAGCTCTTACGGGGTTATATGAGATGCTATTAAATAACCCAAACCCTAAACATTACTCTATATCTGATGAAGGTAATTCAGCGGCTAAAAACACAGTAATGGCTTATATAAATGGTGAAAAAAAGTTTATTACGTTTGCTAACGAAGCTTATGCAAAACCATTTAAGACTCAATCTCCTAGCGATAATTATTTATATATTGAATATATCCAACCTCTTCAAAGATTATTTAGTAATGTTCCAAAGATGTACACGCAATGGTCTACGACATTCTTTGCTGGCAATAGTATAAGGGATTATCAATCTTCTATATCAAATGCTTTAAGTGCATCTGAAAAGAAATTTGGATATGCTTTATATAACGCTGAAGGTAAACCTTTAAATATGAAACAGTTAGTCTCAGACTCTCATCTTGTAGGGAGAGGTGAGTACATGCGAGCTTTCAAAGCTATTGCTGCTGATGAGTTTAGTCCAGGCAGTAATTATAGAGGTAAAGACAATGTTTTATATCAGGAGTATAAAGCTCATGGGGGACAGACTGGGTGGGCTTTTAGAACGCCTTTAGAGGATATATCTAAGCAATTGGCAGTTGAAATAAACGATGGAATAAGAGGGCAAAAAGCTACGAAATGGATGTATGATAATAGTCTAGGCCTTGTTGAGTCTTTTAATAATACGTTTGAGAATGTGTTTAGATTCCAAGTATATAAAGGCTTAAGAAATCAAGGTGTTCTTCCCGATTATGCTGCAGCTGTAGCAAAAGATGTAAGTATAGATTTTAATAGATCGGGCAATACTACGCCCAAAGTAAGTTCTTTAAAGTTCTTTTTAAATGCTAGTTCGCAAGGAGCAGATATGACGGTAAAAACTGCTACTGCATTAAGACCAAAAGTAGACCCTAAAGGAAATGTAAGAAACCCTATACAGAGATTAACGAATGCTCAAAAACTCCTTGTAGGAGGTGTTGGGTTTAGCTACATGTTGACTAATTTCAATCAATCTGTATCAGAAATAGATACGGACGGTGTTACTTTTTATGACAAGATTAATGATCAAATAAAACAAAGAAATCATATTATAATGATTCCTGGTAGCCCTACAGGTGAAAAAGTCCTTATCCCTAAAGCTTACGGGTTTGGAGCTTTTAATGATATCGGTGTAATGATGGCTGAAATTCAAAGTGGTGAAAGATCTGAAATAGATGGTGCTTGGTATTTAGGTTCTTCTTTTGTAACTAACCTATCTCCAGTACATTTTCGTGGCGTAGGTAGCGAAGATGATCCCACTAAATCTTCAGACCCTACAGATCAACCAGGGCTTGTTATCAAGGCTTTGACTCAAATAGATCCTTTAGCCCCTATCATTGATGTTTCTACAAATGTAGATGGATTTGGTAATAAAATAGCTGCAGAACCGAAAATGGGCAAATCGAAAGCTTCACAAGGGTATGATTCCCCAATAATTTTTGAACAGACCGCTAAAGTTATAAACTCCTGGTCTGGAGGTTCAGATCAAATTAGTGGTGATATTGATTTTAATCCAGACAAAATAAACTATTTATTTCAAAATTATTTAGGTAGTACTTATACGATGTTTGGCGATGCAGCAGATGGTATTTTGGAAATAACTGCTGGTCAAGATAATGTAAACACATGGCCTTTGCTTAAAAAGTTTTATCAAGAAGATTATGAATATTCTGCATATGGGAAATATTATGATGCTAAACAAGTTGTTGGTAGCTACCTAGCTGAGTTTGGTAACTTGAATGATCTTTTAGAAAACATAGACAAAGATTTTCCAAGTCGTGACGAAAGACTTGCAGACTATAGAGCCGTAGAAGATACATTAGGGGGCGCAAAAGCAAGATATGACGGGGCTTTATATATGGCTGATTTATTTAAAGATATAGAGTCAGATTTAACTGAAATAAAAGAAGCTAAAAAGCTTTTGCAAGAAAAACAAGATGAACTAGGATATCACATGTTTAACCTTAAAGTAGCTGACGAATGGGGAGCATTAGAAGATAAAATATATCTAAATGAACAAAAAGAAATGAAGTTAATGGAAGCGGCTTTAGAAAAATATTATAAATTTTACAGAAAACCTGAAGAATAATGAGTAAGAAAAAAATAAAAGACACTAAGCTTGGCGCTTGGTTAAAAAACAAAGCACCGCAAGTATTAGGTATAGTAGGAGATCTTCTCCCAGATAGTGGTGGATTAGGTATAGTGAAGAACCTTATAGATAATGATGATAGTGTTGATTCTGAAGAGGCGCAGCGCATGATAGATGCAGAGGTTCGTTTTCAAGAAAACGTAACGGAAAGATGGAAAGCAGACATGGGTAGTGATGTAAAGCTCGCAAAGCTAATACGACCACTAACTCTTATAGCTTTGATGGTTATGTTTATGTTTACGATGGTAGCTGATTCTATAGACTCTTGGCCTTTTAATGTAAAGGACTCTTACGTAGATTTACTACAGATTCTTATGATGACTGCTTTTGGAGCTTACTTTGCTGGTAGAACTATAGAGAAGGCAAAAAAATGACGCGCAAACTACTGCTAACCACTACATTAATCCTGATTACTTTAAGTAGTGCTTTAGGTCAAAGCGCTGTAAAAAAGTTTTTAAAGTACAGCACATTTTATGCTTCTCTTAACCAGTCTAACTCTATGGTTCAAGAAAGCATGTACACTGTGCGTGATGGTGTGCTTACTACAATACCTACAGAGAATTTGCCTAACTATAATTTTTCTGTTGGCTTAAGGAAGTTAGCTCGGTTTGGTTACGAAAATAAAGCCAGAGCTTTCTACGATGGATCGGAGGTTTCAATGACAGAAGAAGCTAACGTAGGTAAAGTTAGTGGTTTTGAGTATGTCTTTGAGTATTCTAATGCAAGGCTTACAAATCGAGAAGCAAGGAGTCAAAGGTATTTTATTAGGCACTTATCAAAGTTTTTTGTATCAGAAATAGACTTTATGCAAGATGAACTGTCAGATATAAAGTATTTAGAAACTGCTTTCAAGCTTAGGCTTAAAGTTGGTAAAAAATTAAACCTTACAGCAGGTATTGCTGGGCGTAGACACCCTGCTTACGGTGTTGACCCTATAAATAACTGGATGTCACAGAATAACGGACAGTGGTGGTTGCTTGCGTATGACTACGGGTATACGGATCAGTGGATGTACATGGACTCCAATGGGAATGACGTTTTTGACAGTGGGGAATGGAGCGATTGGGAGTGGTATGGTCCAGAAGGGAACTTAGTTGCAGAAACAGATTCAGAATTCAGACGTTACAGGTACGGACAAATCGTTAATCAATACAACAGAGATGTTAAACGATCTTTACCGCAGCAATATCAGATCTCAGCTGCATTTGGTTTAGATTTTTATCACTACTCAAAAGACTTTTGGTTGCATGCATGGGGCAATGTTATGCCGCATCATAAAGAGTTCGGGGACTGGGAATACTCATACGGTAGGCAGCATGGAGAGCAATGGGTTGACTATAATGTCGGTGTTGTCTTCGGCGCAAAAATTGGGAAACATTTTGGTATCTTTACAGAAGGAAAGTACAGCAAGTATTGGGGGATACCTTTCGGCAGTGCAACAATGGGAATAAATTATGTAATATTATAAAAATGGCGCAAGAGATAGGAGAGAGTACGAAAGTAACACTAGACCTAAAAACAATAGGTATGGCAGTAGCAGGCATAGGCTCGCTAATAGCTATGTGGTTTGCATTACAAGCAGACATAGCGAGAGCAATGGAGCTACCTATCCCTCCTGACCCAGAGATTACACGTATGGAGTTTGATATGAAAGATCAGTTAGTACGTCAAACCATTATGACTACACAAGAAGACGTTATCGAAATAAAAGAAGATTTAAAAAATATAGAACGAAAAATAGACCAACTGAAATGAATAAGACATATCAAGTAAAAAAGAAAATGGCTGGGGGTAAAACAGATGTTCCTCAATACATGTATGGCGGTAAAGTTTTTAAAGGGGCTGAAGGCCTTATTACTGCATTAGCTAAAGATCCTAAAAACAGAAAAAAAATGGAGGATGCATTAAAGAATTGATAATGAAACATTTAATCACCATACTTTTTCTTTCAATAATTTCACTAGGGATGGTAGTTCCAGATTCTGGTGTATGTGTTGTAGAATTTAATGCATCATTTAATTCATCAAATAGCGTAGAATGGATTGACCAATTAAGTGATTGCAAAGGTAGAAGAGTTGATATTGTTTCTAATCCTGACATGCAAAAAGAACACAAAATTGTTGTAGTACCTACTATTATTGTTTTTAATGATGGAGAAGAAATCGAAAGATTTCAAGCTAATATAATGATGCAGCTTGACGCTAGTAAAGAAGACGTACAAGACGCTGTTGATGAGATTTTAATGAGTGACTTCTAATGAAACCTTGCAAGTGCGAACATAAAGAAATGAAGAAAGGAGGTAAGACTCCTGCATGGACACGAAAGGAAGGTAAAGATCCAAAAGGTGGGTTGAACCGAAAAGGCGTAGCATCTTACCGTAGAGCTAATCCAGGCAGCAAGTTAAAGATGGCTGTTACTGGAAAGGTAAAACGAGGATCTAAAGCCGCTAAAAGACGTAAATCGTTTTGCGCTAGAATGGGTGGAATGAAAGGACCTATGAAAGATAGCAAAGGTCGTCCTACAAGAAAAGCTTTAGCTTTAAGAAAGTGGAAATGTAGAAAGAAATGAAGTATAGCAAGAGGAGAAAAAAAGGCACCGTAATAAAAAAACTTGCTAATGGTGGGAATGGTGATCCAGTAAAAGAAACAACTGCATCTCCCAATATGAGGGTAAATCCTTATGGGGAGCTCTATGAATACAATGAAAAAGAACCTGCTGGCGGCGATCCAAATTATGGGTACGATAGGCAGCTGTCTAAAGCAGAAAGGACTTCTATGGATATGTATGGATTTCCAGGAGGCGGTTCTAATGCTCAAATGGCAGGCATGCTTGATGATCCTATATTTATGACTTTATTAGGGGGTCAAGCTTATAAAAGTTTAGCTGCTTTAGGGGAGGCTGCTTATTCTAAATTATCAGGTCCTATAAGCACTATTTTTCAAACTTCTTTAACAAATCCTGCAACAGGGAGCGCTGTAGCAGGGGGGTCTATAACTGGAGAAGCCTTAATAAATTCATATTTTGCTTCTCATGGCGCTACAAATTTACCTGGCGATATTGTAGATTTTGTTAACGATCCTTCATGGGAAAATGCAGGTCATATTGGGTTTGATATATTTGAAATGGTTCCTGTTGCTTATGATTATTTTGTGCCTAATGCTAAATCAGCTATAGAAATCGCATCTAAATCTAAACCTGCTCAAACTCCAATAATATCTCTTGAATCTTCAACTGCAGGAACAACAGAGGCATCTCTTTCTGCTTTAAGACAAATAGAAATGAGAAAGGCTCATGGTTCTTATCTTTCTAAGCAAATAGAAAATATTAAATCAGAAGGTGTTAGTGGTATTTTAACTGAAAAACAAGTAGAAAAATCAGTGGCAGATGTGTTAGCATATAATAATGAGATGATGCAACAGCCTAAATTTGTTGAAAAACTTCTTGAATCAATTAAATCTGCAGAATTAAGCTCAGGTGAAATGATTCCTGGAACAGGAATTAAAAGTGCTGCGGCTCAACAAGAATGGCTAAGGGTTGCAAATTGGAGAGGTGCGGATGTTACTAGATTTGGATATTATGATGAGGCTTCTGAAGGTGTGGTGTTTTTTTCTACTCCAGAGCAAACTGCTAAAGCTATGATAGACGCGATGAAAGGAGGTGATGAAGTTCTAAGAAATGCTATTGGTAGGTCTAAAGAGTACATGGGTAGAAAAATGGGTTCGTATAAAAGTAATGAAGGGCTTACAGAATTTGGACAACAATTTGATGGAGCTACAATTGATTTTTTAAACACCTTAAATGAAGAACAACTTCTCCGAGTTTTAGCTCACGAACATAAACATGCTATTGATGTTCCCTTTTTAAAACATACTTTAGATGAATACCACATAGGTAGATTTACAAGAATAGATGAAGTTATTTCTCCTCAATATGTAGGTCCTGCAGGGGATTTAAAATACGGAAGAATAAAAGATGGAACGTTAAGACCAGGAAGCGATCTTGATAAATGGACAACAGGAATCGGAGAAAGAGGTGCGAATCCTACCGCTACTGCAAAAGCTATAAAAAGTTCATACGATGTTGATCTTGCTTATCTATTAGAACCCGAAGAAATTTTAGCTAGGTTAACAGAAATAAAAATAGGATGGTGGAAAAGTCAACAAAAAGTTGGAGGGCAAAAAATGTCTGAATGGATGTACAATTGGACTCCAGAAAAAACTAAAAAAGCTTTTAAAATGTGGGAGGAGGGAAATGATTTATTTTTTGCTACATTAAAAGGAAACAATGAAAAAGAAAGAATGGAAAATCTAACTGGACTCCTTAACAGCGTTCTTACTCCTAGTGTTCCGTTACTTTTAGGTGGTGCCGTTTCTACACAAGCTAAAATATCAGACGAAGAAACCCCCACGACAAACAGGCGTGGAGGCTTCATATCAAAGAAAAAAAGACGTAAAGGTTACAGGTCTATATAGTTAATTTAAATAGTTTGCTAAAACCTGATGTCGTGAAGAATGCTTGAGTCGTTTCAAAGCACGTTCACGTATTTGTCTTATTCTTTCTGATGAAAGGTCAAACATTTCTGATATTTCTGTATTAGATCTAGGGTAATCTCCATCTAAACCAAATGATAATCGCAATGTAGCGCTTTCTCGTGGTGTTAATCCTCGTAACGCAGAGTGTATTTCTTTTCTAAGGCTTTCATCTAATAATTCTTTATCAGGATTTACTGCTGTCTTGTCTGGTATTAAATCTCCTATTTTATTTGAGCCTGCTTCTTCTTGAGATACAGGCATGTCTAGACTTATATGTTTATTAGAATTTTTAAGTATTAGCTTAACGTCTGAGACATTCATATCTAAATCTGCTGCAATTTCTGACTCTGTAGGTGGTCGTTCATACTTTTGTTCTAGTTTTGAATAACAATTTTTTATTTTAATAAGAGCGCCTATTTTGTTTTGTGGTAATCTTACAAGCCTTGCATGATCAGATAGTGCAGACAGTATATTCTGTCTAATCCACCAAACAGCGTAAGAGATAAACTTAAAACCACGAGTCTCGTCAAACCTTTGTGCAGCACGTATTAATCCTAAATTGCCTTCGCTAATAAGGTCTGGCAAGCTTAATCCTTGGTTTTGATATTGTTTAGCTACAGACACAACAAATCTTAAGTTGGCTTTCGTTAGTTCATGTAAAGCTTTTTGATCACCTTTTTTAATCTTACGTGTTAACTCAACTTCTTCTTTAACTGTAATTAATTTTTCTTTTGACACATCAGAAAGGTATCTGTCTAAACTAGGCTGTGACCTGTCTGTTATTTGTTGGGTAATCTTAAGCTGTCTCATTTGTTTCTTCTCTTTTTAACCTTTTTAATAATATTTTTTTTGTTTCTTCTAGCGTAATCATTCTGTTATTGATAGACTCTAATTGACTCGCTAACATGTATTCATCCAAAACAGTGTCTACTACCGCTTTTACTGTACAGTATATTTCAGAATATCCTGGCCAGTAATCCATGTTTGCAGAATGTTTGCTTGAGTAAAAACTACATGTTGACCTATCCCTTTCTATAGCTTCTCCAATTTCATATGTATTACAATATGGTTTAAGTGCAACACTTATTGCTGCTCTAACTTGAACATTAATTCTTTTACGAGATTTATTTTTAGCAATACCCAGTGTATCATAAATTGTATTTACAGTTTCTTTAACTGCTTCGATTCTTTGCATTTTATTAAATTTTATTTTTAACAGTTTGTTACATAATATATCTTCATAAAATGAAGAGATATATTATATAACTAACCTTTCTTCTGTCTCTGGATGGATATAAGATTTTTTGTAGTTTATTATCTCGAAACTTTTTAATTGACGTAAGTCATTTAATACGAGCATAGTTATTTTATCTTTCCTATCCTTCCGTTGATATATTTTCTTATATGCGTCTTTCTTATACAAGACGTATTTAGTGAAGTTTACGTTGCTTAAGCACCAATCTAAAAGTTCTTTTCTTTCAACACGAACAAAACCTCCAACTTCACATATTTCAAAAGCTATCCATTTTGCTTCACCTAACAACCATCCTAAATCACCATGTACATTTCTAAACTCAACCCATATTTCATCAAGAAGATTGTTTCCTTTTACATCTACACCGTCAGAACCATGCCAAAAGTCTACATGAAGCTCTATATCTTCTTTACGAGAAGACTTTCTTATATCGTTAAAAATCCTTACATATCTAGTAGCAGATACGCCACCGTCTTTCCAAGATTGTTTACGCCTTTCGTTAAAAAGGTTGTTGGTCGTGATCATATTCTTTTGAGATTTCTTTAATTAGATCTAATTCTGTATTTACCCAAACTCTAAAGTCCTTTATATTACTCATTACATCTTCAATCTCAGTAAGAACATCTTCACCATCTTCACTATAAAGGCTTTCATGCAACGTGCTTGTTGCGTGGTGAATTCTTTCACATGCCTCCATATAAAAAATGCTTGCTTCTTCTTTAGTCATCTTTCATAGATTTTTTTATCTCTTCAATGGCTTGGTCTACTTGCAATTTGTTTTTAGCTAAATAAACGTCACAACCCATATTGTTATCCATGATGTGTTTTAGAAACAACTTCCAACGCATTGGAAAATCGTGATGCGATGGTAAATATCCTTTAGTCTCTATAATCCAAGTAGAATCCTTACAAACAAAGTCTGGTGTATATCGTATAGGCTGCTGTATGCTATTTGACCTATCAGACATATCTTTTCTTTTGTTTGTCATTTTAAAATACTTATGCTCAAACCTAAAGGACTCTACTAAAGTAAACTGCTCTTCTTCATAATCAAAAGGTATACCGTGAGACTTTAACTGATCTGAACAATACTTTTCGATTGATGATTTATACTTTCCTAATTGTTTTTTTTTAGATTTAGAAGTTCTTTTGTTTCTCTTCTTTCTCATCATGAGATCAAAGTTACTCCATAATTAATTGTTAGACGATAAAATACTTGAGAAATTTATAGCTTCTTGTTTATCTGATTGAAAATGAATTGATTTAAATAAAGGTTTTTTCTTAAGCCATGAGATAAAACCCGTTTGTGATGAGTTCATAACCATTCTAAATGGATCTTCTATAGGTGTTGGATAACCTCCTGTTTCTGTTTCTCTGACTTTTCTAACATGTAACTCACTGAGCTTCCTTATGTTATGGTCTGGTGATTGAACCTTTCGATGAATAGTCAGGAAGCAATCAGCTCTGTTTACGAACTTTCCGCCACCCTCTGTGTCTTCAGCGTATGGAGCAACAGGTAATCCGTCTGGTCCTTTTCTTCTTTGCGCTTCTGTAAAGGCATGAGTGTTTAACCATACAGCAACGTTGTTTGCTTTAGAGAATGTAAGAAAAGAACTAGCTGACTCATAATGATAATCGTGTACACCGATGTTACTTCCTTTCATGTCTAATTTAAGGCTATTGTATGGATCTATAAACACACCATCTACTGGTTGTTGTAATAAAATCTTTTCCATAAATAAGATTATATCTGAATAGCTGTAGACTTGATTGTTATTGATGATAGTGAAGTGCTCGTTTACCCATTCATAAGCAGCTTTTCTTTCATAGAAGCTCATATCAGAAACTTTTCTGTCTGATGCAAACTGCATTAATTGCATTTTAATAGACGCTGTTCTGTTCTCTGATGAATAAAGTATCCACTTCCATTTGTGTTGAATAACAGAGTTTACAATTAAATACAGTGCTGACGTGGTTTTACCTACGTTACTATGACCATTTATAATAACAAATTCTTTTTTATATCTAAAGTGTTCGTCAAGATCCTGATCTCCAGTGTTTAATCCGATTTCAATTTTACCCTGAGAGAAGTCATCTATCCATCTAAAGTCTTCATCATCAGAAGATATGAAAGACATATCCCCATCATTTATAAGTAGATTCCTTTCAGCTGACTGTTCGTTATCTATTAAGGCTTTTATAGGCATCTGCTTGCCTTTTTCAATACCATCAATAACAGTAATTTTTGCATGCTCTAAAGAATCAACATCTCTCTTCTCTATCTCCCTCATAATAACCCTTATAACCTCGTCTTGTTCCATACGTCCAGCAGATATGTATCCACCACAAAGTATAGCAGCCTTGTTTAAGTTCACCCACTTCTCACCATCTGGAGCATTACGTATCATACGTGCAGCTAAGTTTAGCTTCATGTAATCCGTATAAGAATATGCTTCGTTATCAGGTGTTTGTTTTTCTGCAAACTCAGATGTAAAAGCCCCAAACCTTTTTGAATTATCCTTGATGATAATATCAGGATCAAAAGATTCAAAGCAAGCCCTTGATTCATTAATGCCCGACTCATCAACCTCTAAACAATACTGTTTGTTAAAGTATGTACATAAAGCTCTAAAGTGATCACGATGTCTTTCTGGATTTGTTATCTTAACTAAGGCTTTAATACCATCCCCACTAGGTGATACCCAGCATGAGTGGATGTACTCATCAGTTGCTAATGCTTTTTTAACCTCAGCAACTTTAACGTGGTCAAAGTCTAATATAATAAATCCTGAGTGCTCGAACAAAGCATCATCAGCCCTAGACGAAAACTCCCCACTGAAACAAACAATGGGGAGCTCTTTCTTTTTAGGTTTTTCTCCAGACCTAATCTTCTCTATAAGAGACTCCGACTTCCCCTGTTGTATGCGTCGAAGCGCTGTTGGTATCGTTATGTGATGTGGACTCTTCGTATCCTTTATACTCTGGAATATTGTTACCTTCATTGTCTAATGCAATCATTAAAAGTATAAGATATCCAGCCAGATCCATAACGGTATCTTCTGTTTCTCCATGTACTCCTACGTTTTTTATTCTATTTAATTTATCGTCTATCCTAGCTTTAAGAGCTTCTATTCTGTCTAGATGAGAGAATATACCTCCAGGCTGTAATGCGCTATTACCGTAAGCAGAATTCTTTTTTAAAAGCAACTCTTTAATCTCGTCACTCTTTTCTATTATACTGGCTCTTATGTTCATCTAATGTTAAATTTGAGTGTGATAACTCCACACTATCTAATATCTCACGTATGATAACCTCTTTGTTTTTAGACTTAGCGGTGTAGTAAGTGTTACGTAGTCGTGACATTACTTTTTTATCATAACGCATGATATCAGATGGCGTGTCGTATATAGTGACAATCCACTCACAGCGCTCATGTATTTCCTTCCGTTTCTTGAAGGCTACACGAACCTGTGAGTGTTTTATCATTGGCCTTTTAGAAAGGCATTTCATCTGTAGCCATCTGAGCTGCTTCTTTTTTAGCTGCTTTTGCTGCTCGATCTTCCTTAGCCTTCTCGCTATTGTAATCATACACCGTAGTGTATGGCTTACCATTTTTCGATATGCCAGTTTTACAAAAAACATTTCCGCCATCACCATTCGATTGAACAGGTGTTGCGTATTTGTCTATCATCTCCTGCAGTTCAGTGACTTTATATTTCACTGTTACACCTGCAAACTTACCATCGTAATAACGTGGCTCTTCTGTGTACCCTACGAGTACCGAATCATACTTAGTATCACTCATAATTAAAATAATTTATAAATTATATTGAAAGCAAACTATTTGCTTTTACAATCTTATACATCGAAAACTGCGTAATGCGTTTCCGTTTTGTGTCCATTAGCTAGCCATTCTTTAATATTGACTAGTGCTTCATTAAACTTCATCTCACCCCTGAGCATTGTTTCATCAGTGCATTTAACTAATGCAGGGTAGTAGGGGTATGCCTTCTCTTGCACAACCCAATAGTAATTATCTATACCAAACACAGTTGAATATATGTATGCTTGAATATCATAAGACCAGCTGTTAACGTCATACTTAAATTTGTTTACACTTCTAGCGCTCTTGCTGTCTGTAATAAACCCATCACCAAGACAGTCAAGGAATCCTTTAAGTGGAACACCATCAATATCTTCATTGAACTCTACTTGGTATCGCCCTTTAAGATATGTATCTAACAATCCACAAGCATCTAATCTTTCAATCATTTCGTTAGCTTGTTTCCAATCTTCTTCAGAACATAACTCTTTACCTAAAGCTTCAGCTTCTTCTTGCATGTCAGACTTTATACTCTTGTACTCTGCAGTCATAGCAGGTCTTTTTGAGTCTTGTGTTTTCTGAGAGCATGACGCTAGGATCTGATCTGAATCAATAACCTTATATGTCTCAATAGCTTTATCTTTTTCGAAAAGAAGCATGTCGTATAGTGTACCAAAAGTTAAAGCTTCAGATTGCTTTTTGAGTTGCCCCCTCATATACATCTCCCAGAGACGCATGTCTCCAAGAGCGTATTTAATAGAGGAATAGGATAGGTGTTCCTTACCTACTGCTTCTTTAAGTTGTTGTCTTAGTGTCATTGTTTAATTGTATTGTAACCTAAAGCATGAATTATCATATCTGTTTTATTCATTTCAGCTTGGGTTGTATTAATTTCAGGTTTTTGCCTGTCTATAACTTTTAAGCTCTCCTTCCAATCTTCATTCATAGGTGTAATCTTTTTCCAATCTATAGAAGGAATCATTTCTAGAGCACCTAAAAAATCACCGTTCTTTAATTTTTTTTCATACTCTTCTCTCATTACACGAACTTTTTTAATCCTTCTTTTTGTCTGTCTGTAAGTTCTTCACCATACTTAGATAACACATTGTCATAGGCTTTCTTCTTATCAGTTGAAGATTTAATGTAACCTACAGCGCTGTCCATGATGTTAGCTTTAGTTTTTCTCTTCGGAGTTGATGCTGTTTCTTGCTGATGTATAGCATCTGCAACTTCTCCAGCCGAAGCCATAGAATCGTCTACTCCAATACCCATAACGGCTAATGCTCTACCAATAGCTGATGTCTCACAGTTTTCAATGTAAGATGTTTTGTTAATGTTACCATTAGCTTGAATCTCATGAGCATGACCAGTAGATATAACTCTTTGCGCTGTGTCTGCAACCGTTGCTTTACATACACAATGCTCTGAATCTAGCACCGTGAACTCTGTTGCAATGGTCCAATTTTCGTACTTCTTTTCTTGACGGAAGTACTTAACTCTTTCTTTTACCTCGACATATTGTTTGCCTCGGATGTTTACTGTTTTGAACTTGTATGTTCCCATAATGTATTTAAATTAATTGTGTGTAAAATTACGAATAATATTTTAATATTCAACTGTTTTCTCTATAGTTTTTTTTCTTTCTCTTAATATATTTATCTGTCTATCAATAAATTGTACTTGCATGTCTTTAGACTTAATCCAACGTTCAGTGACCATTTTAATCCCTACGTTTTCAGTTAGTTCGTACAAAGACTTAAAGGTTTTGTTTACCTTTATTTCCCTTTCTACACCCTTATGCATGTCTCTAATTTGAAGTAAGGTATAGTCGTTAAAGTATTCTGATATAGCTCTATTTGTTTTACTTCCATATCTAAACATGTTCTCATTACAAAACTGTATGAATAACATAAAGGATGTTTTTTTGTATTTAGAGTATAAACTTTCTTCTCTCATTTCAAATGGTCGCTTTAAGAATATAGTCATAAGCGCATTTATTTCTTTTTCTAAATCTTTAAAATCTTTTATAGATCTATTAGTAAGTATTGTCTTGTTCATTTATTTGGGCTTTAATAAATTCATGTATTGAATGGTATTTTGTTAGTACGGTCATCATTTTTGTAGAGGCTAATGCTATTTTTTTAGACTCGTATAAGGTGTCTATTCGTTCTTGTTCCGATCCTAGAAGCTCATCTATAAGGACTTCACCTGCTTGTTGAGAATCAATTTCATCTATCAAATCTTTAACAGAATCGTTTAATATCTCAGAGAATATTTTTGATATATCAATCGAGTCCCATAATATCCAGTCTTGCAGACCGTAAGCCTCTATATCGTGAACACATAGATCTGCAGCGCAATTTGTAGAATCGTTATTGTCTAGTCTCATGGCATTAACCCATGATAAAGCTTCTTTATCTGTCATTAGAACCCATAGTTTTTACACTCTTTTCGAAATACATCCATAGAGTTTATAAAATTAAAATTCTTTATAGTATTTGTCTTGTCGTACCTGTGCTCATCGTAAGCGTTGACAAATAAATTAAGCAAGTGTAAAGCATCAAGATGTTCTGGTCTTAGTTGTCTAGATGGATATGTTATATGTTCTTTACTCATTATTTATTATTTTGATAAGTTAGATAAATAGCTGTTATTACATAGAACAGCATTATAGGTATTATTATATTCATGTTAATTAAATTAGTGTGAGTGAGGGGAATCGAACCCCTCTACTAAACCAAATAAAAGCAGTCGGTCATATGATAATAAATCATGCAAAGGACACAACCCCTTTACAGGAAGACCGAATCCAGACACTCACAATGTTTTAATGCATAACCAATCCTACTTTATTAGAACGGTTAAACCATTTAGTAGCCATAACATCCGACTCCATAGCTGAGGTATACCCTGCGTTAACTAAGGACTCCATGTCATCAAAGATCTTACAATGCCTATGATTGTTATAATCAATAAGGTCATCACGAGTACCACCCTCACTGTATATAATATCAAAGTTTTCAGGCATGTTTGTTTTTAAAAATAAAGGAATAGATTTCGTGTAAGAATAAAACTTTATGTAAGGTAAAGCCTTAGCTATAGCCACCCATTTATCTATGTATTTTTTAGAGTAGTAATCTCCTGAGTCATGAACTCTTAGCATGTCTACATTTTTTTTCTTAAGCTCGGCTATCATTTTATCTACAAATGAATCGCATTTAGTAGCTAAATATCTATGTTGGAATGCAGGTGATACATTACTCCAAACATACGAGCCTTTTTGAGCATAACAAAATTTAGCACAAGCCCCAGCAAAAGGACAGGTTCGTTTCCCTTCTGAATCTTGGAATGCAGGTATACCAAAGTTAAAGACTCGTTGTCCAATAACATTGCTTGTTCTTTTTAGTTTAGTGTTTTGTGTTATTAAATGTGGCATCGGTTTATTATTTAAGAGGTAGTGTATTATATATATAATTCATACTGAATTATTATATATATAATACTACTACTCTCTAATGTTTCTTTATTCCATATCTCTCCAGTATCCACCAGCACAATCCTTAGAGCAAAACTGCCCTTCTTGTTCTACCTCATATGTGTCGCAGTAATTACATAAGCGAACTTCTTCTTCATTCTCCATCTTTACTTTCTTTTAATTTATTAATTTCTATTTGTAAATTCTCAGCCATTATACGCCATTGCATAGCCGCTTTGAGTAAGCTAGTCTTGGTGTTGGCTTTGAGGGCTGACTTAACTTGATCTTTTGTCCACCCATCTAATGGGTTAAATTCTTTTTCTTTACTCATTTTATTTTATTTTGTATTTCTCTCCATGTTGCTGGGTAATCATCGATTAGTATGCGTTTGAGCGTTTGCAACTCACTCCACATATCCTTGATTACCTTAGCTTGGTTCTTAATTGTTTTAGCTCTGTCTATTCTTTCTCTATTTTTAGCTCGTTCTTGTACTCCCATCGTTACATACAATTTAC
>JGI24006J15134_10000444_pt1 | contig 25591 bp, 33 predicted proteins | sample LinPmetageLP53_FD_15134 | JGI IMG/M metagenome (IMG submission 15134)
TAAAAGTAACAGCTGCAACAGCCAATAGATTACATGTTGTAGCAAGTATACAAGAACTATCTAAGACAAGAGTGACAACAAGTGCATTAGCATCGATATAGTATTGAACAAAAGCTGAATAGTTGATAGAGTGTTAAATTATGGGAATATTTAAAAGTTTTAGAAAAATTTTAAAAACTGCCGCACCAGTTATTGGTGGTACTATTGGTTTTGCTATTGGTGGCCCGTTAGGTTCTGCTGCACTCGGATCTGCTTTAGGTGCAGGAATAGGATCGTTAGCGGCAGGTGCTGATACAGATGACGCATTGAAGGCTGCACTTATGGGTGGTATTGGCGGATACGCTGCGAGTGGTGGTAACTTTTTTACTCCTACGGCTTCTAGTGCAGCATCAAATGTAGGAACATCAGCAGTTACTGATTCTGTTGTTAGTGCGAATACGGGTGTTTCTGATTTTGCAACCGACCCTCTTATTAGTAAATTCGTTACTACTCCAGAATCAACTTTCTTTGACAAAGCAATAGGTTTTGCAAAAGAAAATCCAATGCTTACTGCTTCAACGATTGGTGGTATTGGTGGTTTAGCTGCACTTAGTGGAGAAGAAAAACAAGAAGCATTTACATCAAGACCACAACCTAAAGGTGAATCAAGATTAGGACTTGGCTTTATTGATGATGAGAGTTATGATCTAGATGATAAAGAAGACAGACAAAAATATTTTGCAGAACTAGCAAAAAGAAAAGGTATTATGGGTGCTGCCGCGGGTGGCGAGGTCAACGGACCTGGGACTGGAACAAGTGATTCTGTACCTGCTAGACTTTCTGATGGAGAGTTCGTGTTGACTGCAAAGGCAATTCGAGGAGCAGGCGGTGGAGATAGAGATGTCGGAGCTGCAAGAATGTATGAGATGATGTCTGAACTAGAGAGGGTTGCATAATGGCTACACAAACTACAGAACAAACCGTAAGACTTGCTCCGTTTCAAGAAGACTTTTTAGCTGATATATTTAAAAGTGCAGAAAACATTACGGAACCTGGCTCATCAATGCCATTTTCTGCTCAACAGTTAGCAGCCTTATCTCCCGCACAACAACAAGCAATACAAAGTGCAATGGGTGGCGTTGGTTCCTTTCAACCTTTCTTACAAAAAGGTAGTGAAGCTATAGGTCAAGGTATTGGAGCCGTGGGCACTGGACTTGGCACGATTGGAACTGCAATAGGACAAGCGGGACAAGCTGGTTTTGATCCAACGTCTTATCAACAGTTTATGGATCCTTATACAGAAGATGTAATTGCAGCTACACAATCTGACATTGCAAGACAAGGTGCAATGCAACAAAATCAATTAGGTGCAAGTGCCGTAGGTTCTGGTGCGTTTGGAGGATCCAGACAAGGTATAGCTCAAGGTGAGATTTCAAGAAATGTCATGGATCAACAAGCACGAACTGGTGCACAGTTGAGATCACAAGGGTTTGCACAAGCACAAGGTCTAGCACAACAACAAGCGTCACAAGCATTACGACAAGCACAACTTACTGGTCAGTTAGGACAAACAACAGGTGCACTCGGTGCACAAATCGGGCAGATGGGAACACAAACCGCGGCTCTTGGGCAGTTAGGACAACAGATGGGTGTTCAAGATGTAAACACATTGTTAGGTATTGGTGGTCTGCAACAAGGACAAACACAAAAAGATTTTGATGTAAAAAGGGCAAATGATCTTGCTCAACAAGCATTGCCTTATCAGAGAATTGGTTTCATGTCAGATATATTCAGAGGTGTGCCCGCGTTGCAACAAACAACTTCAAGAATGTCAACACCACCACCAAGTAGAAGTTCACAGATGATGGGACTAGGAATCGCGGGTCTTGGAGCTGTTGGAGCAGCAGGTGGTTTTGGTAATTTCTTTGGAGGTCAAAGAGGATAATGAGCAGTATACTTAACAGACCAATGTTTAGAATACCAGGCAGAAGCAATCAACCTAATGGTATTATGGCTTCTAGTCCTAATCTTATGAACGCTAGTTTTGTAAGTTCTGCTAATGCTAGTCCATTACTAGGTAATTTGTATGAAAAACCTCCAGCAGGAATAAATCCTAATTTTGAGATTCCAGTTAATTTATATGGCAATCAGATTCCTCCTAAACCAGATCGTAAAGCAGGTATTGACACCACAGAAATCGATAAAAAAACTCTCGTCCAACAAAAGAATGAGAGTATTTTAGAAAAATTTAAAAGAGAAGCAGAGAAAAAAGAAAATATAAAAGCGGGTGCTCTGTTAGTAGACGACCCTAACCCAGCTACTGGAAAAATAAAATCTATGTCAAATGATGTAGTTGAAGATGATTATGAAGATTATTTTGGTGCAGATACCTACGATGCTTCTATATCAAACGAAGGCACAGATAAAGCAGGCACAGAAGACAACCGCTTAGAAAATAATGTGAACATGTTGTCTGGTTTTAAAACTAAACAAAACAATTTGACTGATCAAGTACAAACTGCACTTACAAAAGTTTCAGCAGGTCTTGCAGATGCAAATGATATACAAGTTGGTGGAAAAACTTTAAATCAAAATGTAGACTCTCTTGTAGCAAAAATGAGAGAAAAAGGAGTAGAGCCAACTCTTGCAGACGTACAAGATGATGCAATTAAATTATTAGGTTTTGACCCAAAAGAATTAGAAGGTGAGTTTGAAGAAGACAGAAAAGCATCTATCTTTTTAAACATGATGAAAGCTGGTTTAGCTATAGCTGCAGGTGAGAGTCCAAATGCTATAACAAACATAGCAAAAGGTTTTGGTGTAGGACTGCAAGGTTACGGAGAAGACGTTAAGGGTCTTACCAAAGATCTAAGAGAAGATAGAAGAGAAGCACGAAACACAATGTATAATCTTTTAAAAGATGCAAAATCACAAGACCTTGCAAAAAGAACTTTAGAATTACAAAAGATGGAAGGCATTGTAAATATTAACAGACAGTTGGTTGGGGACAAAAAAACAGAAGCAACTAATTTGTTTAACCAAAAGATGACTGAAATTAAATGGAATCAAAGTGTTCTTTCTGCCGCAGCAGACTTAGGATTTAAAGAAAAACAATTACAAGTAACAAAAGAAAACATAGACAAAACATATAGACTAGGTCTTGCAAAAGCAGAACCAGACGTACTTAAAATGCTTAAGTTTAAGGGTGAGATAACATTAAAAGATCCTAGTAAGCCAGAGATTGCTTTTGGAGAATCTGGATATGTTGATCAGTACATAAGAACTCCTAAAGCTGACAAATTTATAGATCAATATCTAACCGAACTAGTTAGTAGTACAAATAAAGGCTCCCTAAATCTAAGTGAATACAATCAAATAAGAAAAGAAATCACAAGTAGTGGTATGATACCTAATTCTTTTATGAAAGAACCACAAGGTTATGCAGATCTAGACCCATCAATTAAGAGATCATTTGGAGTTCAAGGTCAAGCATTGAAAGAATTATTAGAAAAAAACAGTGGAAATCCAACGCAACAATTTGAAGACACAGTAACATTTATTAGAAGATTTAAAGATAAAATACCAAACTTGGCTATGAGTTTGGATTCACTACCTAATGAAGTTATTACCTTTTTGACAAAAAGGAAGCAAGGTAAGGAATTATTCGATAAGCTACAATCAGAAGGTATATTAGGATTATAGATGCCAAATTATATAGTGGACGGAACATCTTATTTTTTCGTAGATGAAATTTCTCAAGAAGAAGCAGAAGCAAAAGTTCAAGAGAGGTTTGGCACATCAAACTTACCAAATAATGATGAACCTAGCGACTATGATAATCCAGAAGACGAAGGAGCCGTTCAAGAAATAGCAGAAGGTATTGGTTCGGGTGCCATTGGTATACCACAAGGCATAGCAGAAACTGTCACAAGTATCATAGATCTTGGTGCAGGTACAGATTACACGAGTGCTGTAACTCAAGGATTCAATAATTTTAGAAATAAACATGGTATTGATCCAGCGGGTGCTGCTGGTAAAATAACAGAAGGTCTTGTTCAGTTTGGTGTTCCAGGTCTTGGAGCCGCGGCTGCCGTGTCAAAGTTTAGTAAGATTGGTAAACTAGCACGAGGCACAGACATGAGAGCTGACCCAGGATCTTTAAAAGCTATGAAGATTACAAAGGGTGCCTTAAACATGAAAGACTTGAGTCGCAGTCAGAAGTTAGGCTTGGCGACACAACAGTTCGCGGCTGCTGGTGCAGTAGATGCAGTTGTAGCCACAGATGGCACACAATCATTAGGTGATTTTTTTGAAGGTGGGTACGGTCCTTTTTTTGCGACTACTGATCTTCTAGGGTTAGAAGGTAGAGAAAAGGCGGCTGCTAGAATATATAATAAAGTCGTTGCTCATGGTATCACAGGTTCTATTCTTGCTGGTATTTTACCTCCAGTGATTGGTGCGGGTCTTAGCACTTCTGCAAAAATAGGTGCTGCTACATCAAGAGAAGTTGGACTTGCAGTTCCAGGTGCTACTTTGGGTGCAGGTGTTGCCGCTTTTGACGAAGCAGCGCAAGGAAAAGACCTATCAGATTTTGACATGGGAAAAATTGCAACGGGTGCAGCATATGGTGCTGGGGTTGGTGCAGGTGCTGGAGCTGGCTCACGAGTATTGAGAGCTGCTTCTAAAAAAGCAGGTGAAGCCATAGTTAAACAAGAAGACAAGTTTTTAAGAGGTGACTACTCGGATCCCGGTGTGTCAAACACATTACAAAGAGCCGTAACAAGAACCTTATCTGCCTTCAGATATAGATCTCTTTTACCAGTTGACGTAGCAAGAATGAAATCTCTTGTTAATCCAGCCATTGAAGGTGATATAAAACTAGCCGAACAAGCATTGAAAGAAGTTGATAGCGAAATAGAAAATACTTTGAAGTCTGAAGAGTTTGCAGCGTATCGTAAACTTCCAGATTTTACAAAACAGAAACTTATAAATAATTTTATGGATGTTCTTGAGGGTGCAGCAGACGACACTATTGAAGCACCAAAAAGATTACTTGATTCTTATAGAAAAGCTAAAGATATTATTGATGATCTGTCTAATAGAATTGTAGAAACTGGTGCCGCTAAAAGTTTACCAGATGTTTCTGTCAGCGGATTGATGTCCAGACAGCAGTTTATAAATCAAGTTAAAGAAAACATAAGCAATGGCGGGTATCTAGCAAGGCAATATCAAATTTTTAATGATGACACTTTTAAACTATCAAAAGAAATGAGAAAAGAATTAACCGATCAAATTGTTGATGGTAGAGGTGTGGATATAAAACATGTTCAAAAAATGTTGCAAGGTGACGCAGAGACTTTTAGAGTGTCTGACGATTTTATAACTGCATACAGAGAAGGTAGAAGAACACAAGATCCATTAAGACCTAAATTAAATAGAGATCAAGCTGAAAGATACATAGATAATGTTACAAAACATTATAAACAAATGAAAGATTCTACTACAAGTTCTTCATATTCTGCTCGAACTGTCCCCGTTGTAAGACTTAATCCAGCTGTGTTGAACAAATCTAAGGTAGATAATGAAGTTATTAGAACCATACTTGGTGAAGTTAGAAATCCAAAAGAAGCATACATGCACACTGTTGGAGAGCTTTCTAATTTTATAGCAGCAGATGCTTTCTATTCTAATTTTAAAAGAGTTGCAGACGACCTTATTAAACGAACTGGTTCTGAACAAGTGCCTTTATTTGTTAACACAAACGATCTTGTTAAGGTTCGTCTAGACGAAATAAACGCAGGAAGAGGGCAACAAGCTGCTTTAGATGGACAGCCAATACCTCCTCCTATAACAAGATTAGATGAGTTGGGACGAACAAGAGCAGAAGACGAAGTAAAAAATATTTTAGAAACTGTTCAACGAAGTGGCGGTAAATTAGAGTACACCTTTTTAGGTAGAGATCCAACGTCTGGGTTTGATCCTGAAGGTCTTGCCGCACAAAGTGTGTTTGGCGAAATGTATGGCTATGCTATACCAAAACCAATGTATGAAGCTATGAGTAATGTCATTAATGACAGAACAACTGTTATGGGTGATATAGCGAGAGGTTTGTACTATCCGATGGTTAAGTTAAAAGGTGTTTCTCAATACGCTAAAACTATCTTGTCTCCAATCACACAAGTTAGAAACGTAACATCTGCCTCTTTGTTTGCTCTTGCTCAAGGAAATGTTGGAAAGAACGCTAGTCTTTTTGAGTCGATGGATTTAGTTCTTAGAGATTTAATAGACAGAGATCTTAAATTCAAAGGCGATGGCACAGTTAGAAAATTTGCTGATGATCGTTTTGATTTTTCATTAACTGATGAAGTTTTAGATTTTCTTGTAGACCTACAGAACAGAGGAGTCATAGGTAGTTCGGCTCAACTACGAGAGATTCAAGCTAACTTACGTCAAGGACTTGGATACAGAGGTCCTAATAGTACAACAGATTTAAGAGCGGATAGAAGAGCTTTAAATCAAGATGGTATTGTTTCTGATTTTGAAATAGCACGAGGATCTACAAGGAACGCTGCTGTTGAAGAAGCTATAGAACGACAAGGAGGACGATTCGAGTTTCCAGACGCAAAAGGTGTAAAAGGTATGGGTAAAAGTGCCTTAAAAGGTTCTATGAATTTAGGTAGACGTTTTTTAGATACCGCAGAGGGATTATATAAAGGTGGTGATGACGTTTGGAAAATATATAATTACGCTTTTGAATTACAAAAACTAAGAAACGCCAAAGCAAAAATAGGAACAGACTTTGCAGATAATGCTGCTCGAAGAAGAATGGAGCTTTCAGCTTTTGGTAAGCATATAGGTAAAAGAACAGGTGAAGGTCTTGATGAGGCAATGAAACGAGCTTCAGCAGATACGGTTCGTAATACAGTTCCAAACTATGAACTTGTTCCAGAGTTTATTAAAGGGTTACGAGGAGTTCCTCTTGGTAACTTCATAGCGTTTCCCGCAGAGATATTAAGAACTGGTTTTAATACTCTTGATGTTGCTGCCAAAGAATTAGAAAGTCCCGTTCAGTCTATCAGAGAAATAGGAATGAAAAGACTAATGGGTGGTATTACTGCTTTTGGTGTAGTCGGACCTGGCATACAAAAAATGGCACAGACTTTAACCGATACTACTGATGAAGAGTTAGAAGCAGCAAACAGATTAGCTGCTTCTTGGCAAAGAAATTCAGAGTTAATACCAGTAGGTAGAGACGACAATGGAAACTTTGAGTTTATTGATTTTAGTCATACAAATCCTTACGATTTATTATCAAGAGGATACAGAACTGTATTAAATTCTTACAAAGAAGGACAAGCACAAAGCAAAGATTTTAGTGGAGTTGTCACAAAAGTTATGTTTGATAGTTTAAGTGAATACATGACTCCCTTCTTGGATTACTCTATGGTTTTCTCCGCCATGCAAGATTCTTTGCCTACAGCAATGGGTGGCAGAGGAGGCAGAACAAGGTCTGGTGCAAAAGTATACAGAGCACAAGATGCACGAGGCGTTGCAGTTGAAAAATCCCTATTGCATATGTTTAACACCATTGTGCCAGGTGGAGTGCCAATGAGAATACCAGTTGGTGCAGATCTTGGTATTGCAGGTGGTAATTTTCAACCCGTTAAAGGTATAGAAAAATCTAGGTTTTTAAGAGGTGTTTTTTCTCCAGACGGAGAAGTTGAGCCAAGTACGGGTAAAACATATAAAGAAGGAGCAGAATTATTTAGAGCCTTTACTGGTTTAAATACTCAAACATTAGATCTTCAAAGACTTGCAGAGTTTAGAGCACAAGAGTTTAAACAGAATAGATCTGGATCAGCTACTCTATTTAATGAGGTTTTAAGACTTGAAGATGCTTCTCCAGAACAGATATTGGAGGCTTATCAAAGAGCAGATGATGCTAGACTTAAAACTTTTAGAAATTATGCAGTTGCCATAGATGACTTGCAGACTTTAGGTTTGACCATGTCAGAGATTAGAAAAGTTATGAAAGATGCACAGTTAGGTAAAGAAGAAACTCAATCAATTCTTTCAGATAGATATATTCCTTTCCAGCCAAGCAATCAAAAATTAATCGATGCTAAGAACAAAAAAAATATTTATGTGCCAAGAGGTGAAATAAATATTTTAAGAGCCATGAGAAGAGGTATGTCATTAAGAAAAGAGCCAGAGCAACAAGATGAAGTGTCTAGTTTATTTGGTTTAGGTAATCAATTACCAACAAAACTACCTAATTCTACACCAGTTAATGTAGCAACTGCACCAGCACCACCTTCTTTTTCTGTTTCACCAGAAATGACTCAAACTGCATCGATACAGCCAAACGCTGCAACACGAACTAATCCTTCTTTTTTAGGTAGTAGTCCAGATGATATTTTGAAAAATTTAGATATAGCTAGGAGAACGGGATGAGTAGATTATCATCACACTTTACAATAACAGAGTTTGTTAAATCACAAACGGCAGAAAGAAAAGGCATAGAAAATATGCCAGACAATAATCATGTAGTTGCTATGATGACACTATGTGAAAAAGTTCTTGAGCCTATCCGTGAAAACTTTGGCAAACCAATAATGATTAATTCTGGGTATCGCAGTGCAGCTTTATGTCGAGCCATTGGCTCAAAGAACACGAGTCAACATTGTAAAGGGCAGGCGGCGGATATAGAAATACCTGGTGTTGGTAATGCAGAACTAGCTCAATACATTGCAAACTCACTGGATTACGATCAGTTAATATTAGAATGTTATGAAAGAGCCAAAGGTCCAAGCTCTGGTTGGGTTCATGTATCTTATGTCGGAGACGCAAACAGAAAAGAATCTTTAACATACGATAGGGTCAATGGTTATAGACGAGGTTTGATTTATACATAGATGTCAACTTTAATTGCTAACTTACCTTCTGTAGATGTATGGGTCAGACGAGAATACTTAAGGGATTTGAAAGATGGGCATGGCGAATTTGTTCGTGGAGTCTGGGTATCATGTAAATCTATTCCTGGACGAGCATTTTATTTTGAAACTTACTTACCTGATTACGGTGCCTTGTTTGATAAGTTGCCTATTAGTGCGTTTTTATCTCAAGCCAAAACTCCTGATCCCGACCTACCTCTTAATAATCTTCAATTCTGGAATTGTATGGATTATGGTGTGGTTGCTCTTTGTAAGCAATTCATCGGTTCAATGGACTATGAGGTGTTAACCAGAGATCATGGGAAAATGAAGGGTTCATACATATGCACTCTTGATAGCTATCACCAAGACCCAGACGTAATAGATTACTCCACTAGTGAAACACCGGCAGAACACAAGTCATCAAATCTATTAGAATTAGACAACGGGCAATTCTGTTTATATCCTAATAACAGAACAAGAATTTATGATAACTCATTAACACCAGCAGAACCATTAAAACCAGATTTCAAAGTTAGTACAGTAGAATATCAAGTTGAGAATGGTAACATGACCCGACTTGGAGACACAGATGAATACTTTTGGAAGGCTAAGAATGAATGATCGAGTTTCTTCTGGTCTTTATGCTTAACGAAAAAGTTATAGATCAGACACAAAAGTTTGAAAATATTAACACATGTTTGTATTTTGCAAGACGCTTGAACAGTCAACCCGACATACCATTAAAAGATGGTAAAAGTGGCAAAATTACCGCATATTGCAAACCCGTGAGAAAAAACTAGGCTCTAGGATGCCCGTACAGAGCCAAAGTAAACCTCTGCCTTATGATTATACCCTAGAAATAGGTTGTTTTGTGGGTGTTTTTGTATACTCCACTATCCAACTTCTCCCCAATTTGACCCCATTTCAGCGTCCACATCAAAGGGAATCTTAAGTTCTGGTATACAATTACACATAATATCTTTGATTTGTTTAATTTGCTTGTCGTTTTCAATATTAAAACATAGTTCATCATGAACTGTAAGCATGGGAGTAAGACCAGCATCATAACAATCTACCATTGCTTTCTTAGTTTGATCGGCACTCGAACCTTGGATCAATCTATTCAGCGCCTTATATGTAAAAGCTCTTCTAATTCTACCCTTGCCACCATATTCATCAATAGCTTCTTTCATAGGGAGTGCTTTGTTATATTGATATGAGAAAGGTTCGTACATATTGAATCTACATTTACGACCCAACCAAGTTCTAATGATTCCGCTTTGTGATGCTTTTTTAGATGTCTTCTCTGATATTGATCTTAAGAAAGGAACTTTATCATTGTACTTATCAAGAAGAGTAGTTGCTTCATCTACAGATAAATCAAGAATGTTTGCTAACTTACCTTTGCCCATTCCATACATCAACCCAAGATTCACAGTCTTTGCTTGTTTTCTAGGTATACCTGCTATATCTGCAACAATCTGATGGAAGTCAGCTTCGCCTTTATGATATAAAGATACAACATCATCTATCTGTGGATGCCTATCCATACCTGTAAGAGTAGCACAATAATGAACAAGCCACCTTGGTTCTTGTGAGGCATAGTCGAATGATCCCCATCTAGTTCCTTCTTCTGGTATAAATAACCCTCTAATTAATTTTTTAATATATGGATCTCTTGCTGGTATTTGTTGTAAGTTAGGGTTAGAAGAACTAAAACGACCAGTGACAGTGCCTCCACCGTCAGAACGTAAAGGATGAAAATCACAATGTATTCTACCATTATGAGAATGTTCAAGAATTGTATCAATAAAAGTCGTATTGGCTTTATTAATCTCTCTTATTTTTATAATCTTCTTCGCAATAGGATGATGATGATTTGCAAGAAACTGTTTTGTAAACGCGGGGGCCCCGGACTTTTCTGTGCGAGAATACGCAAGTCCCACAGCATCAAAGACCTTTGCTACAGATGTAGCGACCCAAGGTTCAACCGTGACACCTGTTTCCTTGACTATCTCTTGTATAAGTGATTTTTCTAAAGTGTTTAATTCTTTCTTAACTAATTCTGCTCTAGGTATATCTACTCTTACACCTTCTGTTTTCATGTCCAATAATAAAGGTGTAAGTCTAGTTTCTAAATCAAAGATTCCACTGCACTCTTCTTTAGTTATTTCTTTTCTCAAATGCTCCCACAGTTTCAAAGTTATAACTGCATCATACTCTGCATATGCACCAACATAACGAGGTGGAAGTTTCCACATACCAGATTTGGGATCTACACCAAATTCTTCTGCTGCACTTCGTAGCATTTTCTCATCTTTGTACGTCTTAAGATAATCGCCAGCCAAAGAGTTAAGGTTGTAATATCTTCTATTCTCATTTAACAATGGTGCTGCTACCATTGTATCTCTTATCTTGCCTTTTACTTCTATACCTTCGGCTCGTAACCANCCTAGATCGTACAACGCATTATGGAACACGAAAGTTTTGGTTGTGTCGCTACATAATTTAGTAAGCCATTGAAACACAGGTCTTCTCGGCATGTTACCTACTGTATGCCCTATAGGGAAATACCAAGAACTTTCTCCAGCCGCTACAGCAACACCTATAATATGTCCATCGTTCCTACACCAACCAGGTCCTAGTCTCAAAAGATTCTCATCTCTTGTTTCTAAGTCAATAGCTATCGTGTCATACTGCGATAAATCGGGTATAGTTTCAGGTGGTGTCCAATCTGAATCAATATTACCCCATGCTACATCTTTTATGTCTTGTTCCAATAAATGGTATTGGTCACTTTTCATTAATAATTTCTCCACCTAACGCAGCATAACCTATTATGTCAATCCAGCTGTCATCGTGTTCTATCGTTTCTGCTAGTCTGGCTAGTTTAACACCAACCATACAAGCCACAACTTCTTGTGCAGTAACTTCCCTTGCCAATATAACAGACCATATCTTGGCTATTCTTTCATGATTAAATTTAGCAGGTCCATACTCTTTGGCTCTCGGACCATTGATTAGTTTCTCTGCTTGATCTAAAAAGTGTTTTCTGTCTTTTTTCATAACTCAAATCCATATTGTCCAGACTTTACTATTATATGTAACTCGCTCTTTGCTCTAGTTACACCCACATACCAAACTCTTTTCTCGGCATCTTGATCTTCACTCTCTACACATGCCTTCGTTGAGTCTAGCAACAATGCTACATTATCTGCTTCTCCACCTTTTGCTCTATGAATTGTAGATACACGGATTCTAGGATCAGCCGAGAGAATCTTCTCGCCTCTCCTTCGTACAGATACTATGTATGCAGCAACTTGTTCAGATATTTTTAAGACGTTTTGCCATGTTACAAAGTTATTTGCCTCAAAGCCACATATTCTTTTAAGACTTGTCAAATCCCATTCCTCATCGTCTGGTAAAGAGTGCATAATTCTTCTACCCGATCTTTGTATATATTTAGGATCAATAAGTTTTGAGAAAGGTTTAAGCAGATCTGCGGGTACTGTTGATCCTCGTTGTAATTTTATCCACACCTCTATTGCCACCAATACATTGATAGATACAGACCATCCTTCGCCTTCTCTCCAGAATATATAGCCTTCTTCTCGTAGTTTCTGACAAACTTTATTAGCTATGTAATTAGTTCTTGTGAGAATCAACCACTCGCCCTCTCTCATGTCTACATCAAGAATATCATTATGCCATGTAACAAAACCTTTTTCCTTAGTTGGTTCCCATTCTTTGTGTTCTCGTTCCGTTATTTGTTCGGTCAATCCTTTTGCAAAAGCAAAAGGATGTTCGGGGACACGATATGATTTATTTAAAATAATTTTATCTTCACTAGCATTTAAAAAATGTTTTACATCAACACCCATCCAAGAATATATAGCTTGATCGTCATCTCCCGCGTAATAAACGTAACTTGAATTAGGGACAAGAACGTCTTTAACCATCTTCCATTGCAACGGAGCCAAGTCTTGTGCTTCGTCTATGATAAGCAAATGAAAATCAGGAGATGTACCTCGCCAAATAAACTTTTCAATCATATCAATAAAATCATATTTTCCTTTTGATCTTTTGTAATCTTTGAAAGCCTTATCTAACACCAGCAGTTGTTGTATGTTTAAATCACGATCCCAACCTTTATAAAACTCCTCCTCTAAGTCAACTTGCTTAACTCTTGCATACTGTATTAAAGACATATACTTGTCGCCACCCGCACCAATATTAAATAGTGCACCTTCTTCCATATTAACTGTCTGTGTGGTTCTAAAATCTAGACCTACGAGTGCACCTAATTCATTATAGTCACGACCCGACATAACTTCTGATGTACTTAAGCCAAGCCAACTAAAAGCAAGTGAGTGTAATGTTCTGAAATATATCATGTCGTTTGAAGTTAAGTTCAAATCTTTTGCAGTTCGAGTTTTTGCTTCTGTTGCAGCTTTTCTACTGAACGACATAAAACCAACCTTCTTAGGATCAACTCCACCCGCTAAATGATCTTTAACTATTCCTATTAATGTTGTGGTCTTACCTGTCCCAGGTGGTCCGAATATTGTTGTCTGTGTCAAAACGGTACTTCCTCTTCTGCTATTGTAATTGGTTTAATCTCTACTTCTCCACCAAACTCTGGTATCCACCAGACTCTTACAGACTTCCACTTGCCTTGTGAGTTCTGAAATTTTTTAACTAACGAACTGTCTCCATTGTTAATCTCTTTCAATCTCTCTTGTACTTGTGCTCTTGTGTAGTTATCAAACTTTCTGTTCCTCAAAAACTCCATCAAAGCATCTAACTTAAAAAAAGTTCTTGAGTCTTCCACATCTGTATATGGTTTACCAATCACAACTTCTTCGAAACTTTGTGCTTGTACTCTGCCGGTGCAAAAAACTTCTAAATATGATAGAAATTGTCCCTTGTATGTCAGTTCTTGTGGCACGGCTATCTCATTGCAGTTCTCAAGCAGACCATTGACTTGTACTTCCCAATCTGCATCCTTCATCTTTGGTGGCATAAAGTTCAACTGCTCCATACATGCTCTCTGAAATAGCCTCGGTGCTTGTAGTTCTTCTGTTGTCAACTCAAGTCTTCTGCCATCAATATCCAAGAACCAAAGTCTAGGCTCTGATAGAATCACAGATAGTCCACTAATAGCAGGCATTGATGTTGCACCAATACCATACTTCAATCCACGACATACACTTTGATTACAATGTGATGACATGGGTTCTTCTTTACATAGATACTGATATTCTTTCTTCTCTAATGTAGATTGGACTGTCACTATCTCTGATGCTGGTAAAGGTGGAGTAAAATGTTTTACATTCAAGTGCTCCAACTGCATCTTCCAATCATTTGGAGATGACTTCTGCAAGAAAACCCCAAGTTGGAAAGCTGCCTTGTTTCTGCCACCTTCAAATATACCCATGCTCAATAGTGATTTAAGGCACGGGACATAACCTGGGAACAGATTTGGTTTACCCCCCACAGATAATTCCATAAACTTTTTAGGATCACATTTTATTTTATGTATTCTTTTTATAAATTCTTCAAGAGTCGCTTCTATATATACACGACTCTCTTTCCAATAGGCATATCGCAAAGTCTGTTCAGAATCAAAGTATGGTAGGTTTATAAAATTGCCTACATCTCCTCGCTCCACCAACACCTGCTCTTGCTTTGGGAATATTTCACAACGTCCATGACCTAATGCAGCTGCTATCTCGGCAGATTTATCTCTGAAATCGGCAGCTTCCATCCACTCTGTAAAGAAAAAGAATATATGTGCACCACCAGATTTACTACGGCACACGATACACGGTACTTTTAACTGATCTAATTTATCGACTAGCTTTTTATGATCTAAAGGATACTCATCTATATCTAATGCACCAAACTTACATTTGTTTTCTGCATTAATAGGTATAGCACCGACACCTTTTTTGCCGTCTATATGTCCTTGCATAAGTTCTAATGTTAATGGATTTCTTACGATAAATGATTTGGCTTTTTGTTTGCCGTTCATTCTCTGATTTGAAACTTCCGTCTGTCCGTGTGCTCCGTCAAAGCCTTCAAACGCAAGTAATAATTCTTCTGTTAAATTCACTCTTCTCTCCAAAAAATAAAAAGCCGTGTAGATGGAGGATACCTACACGGCTAGTTTAATTAAAAGGGTACGTCTTCTTTCTCTACTATTTCATCAGCAGAAGCAGCAGCCATTTTGACTTCGCCCTTACTTACACTTTGATACATCATACGAGCTTCAAGCATCATCTTTTCTATATCTGGTGTAATGTCGGTCACACGATCCAACTTATAATTAAACCATTTACCTTGATCGTTAGCTTCCAAGACAGTGGTTAAGTTCCAAGCCGTTCCGTAAATTGGCATTAACATGCCACTTGGTAATCTAGCACTATTCTTTAAAGTATTCCATCTTCGAGACACTTTTAATTGTGTTTTTTTCATGTCAAGAACACTCGGTGCAAACGAACCATCAAGATCAGATTTTGCAATCACTAGATGTTGGTGTGCTCGAACTAACTCATTACCACTTGGTAACATTTCGATACTACCTTCGCGGGTAGTAAGAGCTATGTCCTTATCATCTGATGATAGTTCTCTAACAAAACCACCACCACTTGATCGTAGTGCAAATTCCAAGAATTTCTTCTCGAAGAAAGCTGGAACAACAAGGATACCTTCATCTTGCTTAAACACTTCTTGTGTAACAGTATTGAAGATGTCGCCTTGTTCAGCGCCCTTAATATACAGAGGATCGTCCTTCTGTAGTTGTGGAGATAATGCTTGGATAATCCTTATAAAAGGTATCTGCATATCTTCCGTAGTGATATTCTCAAGACCAATACCAGCGTCAGCTTGTAACATTTTATCTAACTCTGATACTACCACTTCTGTAGCCTTTTTCTGTGCAACTTGGTTCATTATTGACCCCCTTTTATTTTAGCACGATTTCCCTGATAAACACCAAATAGATCAAAGTCAACATCTTTGCCGTTATCAATTCTATTTTTTATCCAGGTTTTTAAAGTCATTGGATGAACATGCTGTTTTTTTACAGGTGCGAAACCTTTATTCTCAAGGTCTGCAACTATAGAACCAGCTTGATTATCTTGACCCATACTGAAGCTCACGATAACTTCGTTCTTGATAAGATCGCCTTCGCCAATACTTCTTAAGTATTGGAAAGCCTCTTGCTTCTTTGTTTCGGGTATTCTAGCAGAAACATACTTATCTATAGTAACTTTGCTACCATCAACTGTCAGACTTTCAACACCCATAGTCTGCATTAATGATGGAATATCTTCCTCATCTACAGATCTTTTCTTTTGTTGAAGGTCTTTAAGTTGTGCTTCGGTATCTTTGATATGTTGATCTAACTCAACAGATCTTCGAATTAAAGACGACAAATCTTTAGTGTCGCCTTCTCTGACTTTATTAAATGCTTGAGGGTCAGCAGCCTCTTTCTCAAATAGTGAATACACATCACTCATCGTTCTCTCCTTCTACGTTAAAGTTTATGCCCTTCGGCGGTTAATCGAAGATATAGTTTATCTTATTATACCTTCTCGTCAACGAGTTTTTTAGACTCGTATTCTTTTTGTGTCAAATAAGTTATTGTACCACCCACAGTTCTAAAATTTTCTGTGGCTAATTGATTGAGCTTCTTCCAAGTTTCAATCGGTACTGCTATTGACTTCCATTTATCTGTGTCCATTTATTACTCCTTTAAAAGAATGGGTAGGGATAACCATATTAGCGAAAGGAAAAAAAGGAGAACTCCCTACCCGAACTTTCAGTATGAACCTTTGTTCTACCATTTTTAAATCACATACGTCAAGCATAAAATCTTATACTTTCTCATATATTTTATATTCTCTCTTAAGTTTAGCCATTTTAAGAATCTCTGCCATCATATCTTGGCTATAATTTAGCACAGACTTCCATTCATTCTTCTCTGATGGTTGTAAAAAATCATTTTGAGTAAGAGTTAATGATTTAACACTCGTGAAAGATTCCACGGGAAAAAATAAAACTGCCGCAGTGCTAGAGGTTGAACGAGCATAAATATCAAGTGCCGCTAAAGCTATAATATCACAGTCCTTTCGAGTATAGCATCTTTTGTCGGCTCCTTTTGATACGGTAAAATTATATCTTCTCATATCATCGCTCTGTAATACTGTCTTCACTTCCACTCGTTGTGCTACCTTTAATCCTGCACCACCAACCACGGCAATATCAACACCATCTTGTTTTACAGTTGAAGCTGCATAACCAAGCATGGATAATTTAAGAACAACTAAGTTCTCACCTGCATTACCTACAATCTTCTCGCCTCTTAATTTAGTCATTTTTTATCCTCTTTGTCCTATGTTTAACTATATATCCAGACTCTTCATATCGCTTTGCTTCTTTCTCGATATAAGTTTCTCTGATTAATTTATTTTTATTTTTGTCGTAGATGTAATATTTTGTCCTTCCCTTTAGACCTTCAGCCATTCCAACACCCTTTCTCCTAATGTTATGTTTGCTAATTTATTTTTATTTACTAATGTCTTAACGATATGCACATCAACTGTGTTGGGACAAACTAAATCCACATACAACACGGGATTATGTTGACCAACTCTATGAGCTCTATCTTCTGATTGAACACGAGACTCCAAATTAAAATCGTTGGAGTAGTAGATTACATTTGTCGCGGCATGAAGAGTTATTCCCATACCACCCGTTTGTGCATTACTAACAAAGAACCTTGTGGGATCTGTCGGGTTCTGAAACCTGGCTATTGCCTCGTCTCTTTGTGCCATAGTTGTATCGCCAAAGTAAGACACTGTGGAATCTTGTCCATACACACCTTTTAAGCTACTGCAAATTTTCATGATGTCATGTCGAAACCTAGACCATATAATAACTTTACCTTCCATCTCTTCTATTACTTCAAGTAATGTCGATAACCTATTGTTTGGTATGTGTTTTACTTCGCCTTCGTCAGTAACAAGGTAACCACAAAGCAACTGCTGCAATCGCAGAAGCCTTGTCATAACTTCGGGTGCAGTAACCATGTCTCCACCTTCAAGTAATGCTACTGATGTTTTTTTGATACTTTGATAGTATCTTTCTTGTTCCATTGTCATGTCAACTTGTCGTGTAACATATGTTTTTGGAGGTAGATCAAGTGCCTCTTCTTTCGTAACTCGGTACGAATAAGGATCGATCTTTTTCTTTAATTCTTCCAAATTTTTATAACCTACAATTTGATTGAATTGATGTGACCCCATCTTGACGTTTTTAATCACGGCATATCGTCCTTGAAAAGACCAAAAAGAACAAAAGTTCAATAGCTTTGGACTCATGAATGAAAACTGTGAGTATAAATCCAACGGAGATTTTGTTATTGGAGCACCCGTAAGTATTCTTTTATACTTGGCTCGTTCAGCAAATTTTATCAAAGCCTTGGTTCTCTTAGCTTTGATATTTTTAATTGTTGTTGATTCATCAACGGCTATTAAGAAATTACTTCTGTGAATAAAGGTATCAAGAAACTTAAATATTTTTTTAGTCGCAAAAGCCTCTACATTGATTAGTAGTATTCTAAGCACTCTCCTTGCTTCCCCACCCACGGAGTTTTTTAACTCCATAGTTTCTCGTTTTGTGAGATTAGCTTTCCAAATATATACCTTTGATGATATGTCGTCAGATAGATGTGCAGGTAGTTCATTGTTCTTCCAATTAGTATAAACACCTTTCGGTGCTACAATGATAGCCGTATCAATCTTTGTGTTCCAATACAACCAAGCCATATTATCAATCAAAACTTTTGATTTACCACACCCCATCTCCATGAAGTATGCAAAGTTTTCTTTGTCATAGCTTAGTCGTAGTGCCTCCCTCTGATGATCGTAAGGTTCGGTCTTCAGAGGGAAGTTAGTATTATCGAGTTCCATATACTTGCAACCTAATTTTCTTTTCGGCAGAGGTATTATGATTATATAGTCGCTCAATATTCAAAATGAAATCATTACGACTACCTTGATTCTTGAGTTTAGAAGAATGATTTTTAAGTCTTGCTTCAAAAATTTTCCACACAAAAGATGAGTCTTTTAGTCCAGAGATCATAGCACCAACAAAAGTTCTTTTCTTCCAATAAGGAAAATATTCTCCAACTTGCATGATCTTAGCAGCCGTATCTTTCGCCCATTCCAAATCAACAACTTTGAATTCTCCCGTCTTGAAGTCCTTTAAGTCACTACCCGTATGATAACCTTTATTATTTAACATAGAAATAGAGTCAGAAATACTAAACTCATAATGCCTATGAAACCATTCAAGAGTTTCATAATCTCTATTACCTAGTTTTACATGGCTCATTAAATACTCTTCCATAGTCCATTTTCTTGATACAGAGTTTAACTTTCTAATATCAAAAATATCCAGGCCTTCCTTTATTATATAAGTAATAGGAATCTTCAAAGTTTTATATGCTTCAAGTCTATGTTGACCTTCACATACTTCCATCTTCTCATTTACTATTATAGGTATCTGAAAATCTTTTATAGTTATTTGCTCTGATAAACTCTTAACATGAGCATCTACTACGTCTCGATTACCTGCTATATACTTAAACTGATCGAAGTCAGTAGTCGTATAAATTTTCATATTTGCTTTAGGCATTTTCTCTCCTTCTATTTTTTAAAGTTTCTTTAACCATTAAAGCAACTGTTGCATTAATAGTTCTGTTATCCTTTTTGGATAATCTTTTTATTTGCTCGTAAACAGAAACACGAACATTTAAAGATTTGTAAGATGTATCCGCATCATCAAAGTGATACATTTCTTTGGCATCATCACTTAACTTTTCTTTGGGTATGATGCCATCAACAAAATCGTCAACTTCGTTTTCGATCATGTCTTCCCAAAGTCTTTTAGTAGCTCCCATAATATCTCCTATAATAATTATTACTACATATATATAAGTAATGCATGGGATACGATAAGTCAAGAGGCATAATAACTTTTTTCTTCCTTATATCTCTTATACTCACAAGTCGGACACTTATGTACTTCGAGCACTTTGTTATTCTTAAAGGTTAATGCTATTTTCTTCATAGCAACACGGCACCTGGTGCACTTTTCTTTATCTTGGTATTTCAAAATGATGTTCCTCTGCTTATACATAGAGTTCTCCTCATATTTTTTTGTTTGATAAAATTTTTTAAAAATAGGTGTAGAAAGTGTAGAAACGTAGAAAACACTCTGTAACCCTTGGTAGTACTAGAGGTTCTTTCTACACTTTGGTTACACTTTCTACACTTCAAAGCCGACCGCGTCATTTTTTTTCCTTTTTTTATTGATAAAATATGGGAGAAACACTACTATATGCTCATGCCATTGACTAATAGACAAAAAACTTTTGCAAAACTTATTGTAGAAGGTACAAATTCTAACTCGGAATGTGCTCGACAAGCAGGTTATTCTGAAGGACAAGCTCGTAAGACTGCAAGTCTTCTTCTTAATGGTAAAGATTTTCCATTGGTAAACGAGCATATCAAAGATCTTCGAGAAACTCGTGAGAGACGATATGGAGTAACTTTGACTGGTCAGATGAAAAGGTTTGCAGATCTCTCCAAAGGTGCAGAGGAATCTGGTCAGTTTTCTGCAGCCGTGAACGCAGAGAAGATAAGGTCTGCACTCGGTGGTCTTGCGATTGATCGTAGGGAAACAAATGTAACTCATAATTTAGATAAACTTTCTCGTGAAGAGATTGTAGCTAGACTTTCTGAAATTAGGAAAAATCACCCTTCTGCATTTATTGATGGTGAATATAAAGTTGTTGGAGAAAGTGGGGGGAAAAAAACTCTCTCCAACTTGGGCAAATAGCAACTCCCGATATTGCTTCGTGCATTTTAAACATAGATCATCTAATCCTTTACTGTCAACCAAACTTTATTTTGATCTCGTAAAATCTTTTCAGATCCATCTTTTTGTATTTCTGTAAGAACAACATCATCATAACCTTTTTTAACCCAATTATAATAATCCATTTGTGCTCTACTAAAGTTCTTGTAGTAGTCATCAACACCACCAATCCAAACAATAAATCGCCAACCATTTTCATATTCAGTCAACGGGTTTTTAGGGATTGGAGTTGCTTTTTCGATTTCTATTTTAATTATTCTTAATGCTTCCGTTACACCCACTATAGTTTCTTCGCTATAATCGTCTTGATCATTAAAAACTATGTCGGCATAATCATCTAAAACATCATGAATTATTTTAAGTTCTTTGTTTTTCATTCTTTTCTTCCTCTCTACATTCATAACAAATTTCTCGACCATCATATGGTGGTTCGTCTAAATGGAATTTTTTATCGCAATCCCAACACTCATACTCCCCCATTTTCAATCTCCTTCTTGATTGCTAATCCAATTAATTTTGCATTGAAAGGAACGATTGCATTTCCCAAAGCCTTTAGTCTGTTGGCTCTGTCGGGTTGATTGATTGTGATTCTTGGGACTTCTCTAGGTTCGTCCAACCAATAGGATACCCCATCAACCATTCCACCCAATCGCAATTTAGTCTTGCATCTCCCTCTATCTGATAAATCTTGTGTGTCAGATCGATTTGTCTGCCGTCCTTCAATCTTTTCTCGTAATATTGATTGTTGCCGTTGTAACTGTGTTTCTTCAGTCCCGAATTTGGTGTCGGAAATTTCCACTCTTCCATTCTTGGTGGTCTCAAAGTTACTCCGTTCATCATGGCTTGAGCTTCTGCTTCCGTCAGTTCGCCCTTCTCCACTTTCCTTCTGAACATCATGGTCTGTCCCTCTGATGCGTGTCCGTATCCCTTCGTTGTTGGAGTTGGATACATTTCCATTGTCTTCGGATCGACTTGCTCCCTCAAATTGCTCGGTCTTTTGCGACCTTTTCTGTGTGTCTGTTGCAATTTCTTCGTTGCTTCTGCACTTCTTGGTGGAAGGGAATCCATAGTTGTCGGGGTCGCCCAAGTTTCGACAGACGATCCAAAGTCTGTCCCTTTTATGTCTTGCTCCGATTGCACTAGACGGAAATACAAATGTCCTCGTATGGTAGTTGATGCTTTCCATTTGAAACAAAACCTCGTCAAGTCCCAATGAGATGTGTCCATACACATTTTCGAAAACACAATAAGAGGGTCTTGTTTGTTCAACAATGCTATGCAAGAACGGAAAGATTCTTCGAGGGTCATTCGGATCTCTTTTGCCACTTGTGGAAAATGGTTGGCACGGGTAACCACCCGTGATAATATCGGGTCTTTCGGAAATAAATCTTCTTGGGTCATCTGCGATCTCCTTCACATCATTAAAAATTGGAATTCCTGGAAAATTTTTATTAAGCACTTTATGACAGAATTTGTCCGTATCACAAAATGCCATTGGCTCGGATAGATTTGCTTGTTGGAAACCAAAAGCAAACCCACCGATACCACTACATAAATCTAAATGTTTAAGCATCTCTTACCTCTTCGCAAACACTATCGAATTGATCTATGTCATCTTGATAATCTGCACTACCTTCTGCCCATAGTTCTTCTGCTTCTTTTTTAGATTTTGCTTCTACAATATGTCTTTCCAAAATTGTAGATTTAACTATAACTTCATATGTTTTCATAACTCTGCCTCAAAATCACACTCGCCTTGTTTCTCTATGCACTTATAAATTTTTCTTCCAAGATGTAATCTTGCATACCATTCTAACCAATGTTTAACATCTTGTTCAGTATGTTTACGATTGCCTTTTACATTCTTGTTAAGATAATCAACTAGCATTTCGTCATTGTAACTATCTTGGTTATCAAAAAACTTATCTAAAAGTTCTCTGTATTCTCCCAATGCACTATCACATTGTACAAGACCATCATGAACATTTTTTTTATCATCTACACAAAAGTAATAATGATAAAATCTAGGTTCTCCTTGCACTCCAAAAAAGTCGGCATCATCACTGCTTTGTACTCCAAACCAAAACTTGCCATCAATATCGCCATTGTAATATCTACCCATTTTTTTTCCCCTTATGGTTATCAAGATTTTCTTTTAACTCTTCTAAAAACCCTACTGCATCTGTGTGGTCAGAGTTTACTATTTCTTCAAGCCTTTGAACCACATAGTTAACATCTACTCTTAGAGGAGTTTCTTTTTCTCCGATTGCTATTGCTACTTTATTATCAAGTTTCTCTGCAAACCAATCACTCTCTGTTATTGCATCAATTTCATTATAAATGAAATCTTGGAGTTCTTTTGCTACTGCTCCAAAAGTAGGTCTGATTTCTTCCATTATCCAAGCTCCTTATATATTTTTAATGCTTCTTCAAAAGTCATGAAGTTTAAACACTTTGCCTTCGGGTGGTTTTTATTTAGAAAAACTTTAAAATGATTTTCCATGCCTTCTTTTGTATGAGGAGGTAAGATAGGTAATTTTTTATATTGGTGTAATTGATTATCTTCTGAAATTAACCATCTTTTAACCATATCTTTTTTAAGAGTTTTTTTATCAAGCCAATCATATAAAGCATCTTGACACACATGTTCTAAGTCCATGTTAACACTAAAAGATTTATCTTTACCTTCGCTTTTGTAAGCAATGGTTTTTGTACCAAACTTTTTAATGCACCATTCGTTAGCTTCTTTAACAATGCCATTGTCTCCAAGATTATACTGATGTTGGAAATCCATACCACCTCTTCCATCATTTGAAACCTCAATAGCTTTTTTACCATTGAGATATACTGTCGCATTATAGCAAGGCGTTTCTTCACTACCTCGCTCATAGTATGAGATATTTTTTACCTCTAGTTTAGAAATCTGCATGTCTTTTCCTTTCGTTGGTTGTTGCAATTTTCAAGATAGGACACGAATAAATCCGTGTCCTACTTTGATAATTACCACGATGCTTTATAATGAACCGATCTTGGTTGAACAAATAACTTAAATTTTCGATATTGTTCTCGACCTTCTTTAATGAAATTTTTTGCTTTTAAAAAACAATTAATTGCATAGTCTTTTTCTTTTCCTTCGTAGTATCCAAACTCTGTGGAATTACCAAAGAAAAAACCCGAATGATCTTTGACTAGTTTATCTTCACGAATTGCCATAATAATTTTATCAAGATCATCTTCATCTAATTCTATATTTTGACAATTATCTTCGCCTTCTGCAAATGTGCTTACAATAAAGCCATGCAAGTCTGCATGTTTTCTCCAATATCCAAGATCAACTTCATACTGAGAAATCTCATATTCTCCATCAAGTTTTGTTCTTGAAATCTTTCCATCGTTAGAGTGCTCTGAATTATAGTGCTCTCCTCTTAAGTACATATCTAAACCCATAAAACTTCCTTTCTACTTTTTAAATAAACTTGCTCCAAAATTACCACCACTTTTCTTCCCAACTTGTAGTCCGTTATAGTGGCTTGATTTCGGACTGTTTTTTCTTTTGTGTTGGTTAGACCTTTGTTTAGCTTTGTGCATCTTTTTCATTATGCGTTCCCTTCTGTGTTTTTTAATGCTTCTGCAATATCAAAAGGCATGACAGAAAAACCTCTATCCTCTTCTGAAATTGCTACTTTACCTTTAAAAGAAATTAGAGTTCTGATTTCACTATGAAGAGTTTTGCAGTCTACTGTTTCTCCTTGATCATCTGAACCTAAGATTAATGCGTTTCCCAATAAAGTTTGGATCACTGCTTTACCTTCTCCATCTACTAAGTTATCGAATTTAATAGTGAAAGCATAATTACTTTCCTTTAATAAACCCTCTTCATCTATATAGACAGTGTCTTCATTTTTGAATGGATAAACACACTCGAACATTTTGCAATCTAAAAGTTTGTAAATGTTTTTATAGTCTCCATCAAAATCCACTAAATGAATATATTCATGTTGTGGATTAATTAGTATAGCTTTCATAACTTTCCTTCCTATAATTATATTGAACGTATTCTTTTGTTTCTTGTTGCTCTTCTCTCATTGTCTCAAGAAAGTATAAAGCACTTAAGAACCAATTCTGATCGTTGTTTTTGATTACTTGTCTCATTCTATATTTTCCTTATAATAAACTATATCAACTGTTATCCCATGTTATCCCATAAAGGTCAAGTAGTAAATGACAGAAAAACACTTTTTTTTATCAATTAAAAATCAATTAGATAAAGGCACATTTATTCAAAAGATCGAGAATAAGTTTAATTCGGGGTTTACAGATTTAATAATTATCAATGAAAAATATCCCTTGTTTATTGAGTTAAAAGCACCATCAAAAGGAAACACTTTCAAGGTCGAACCCTCACAGATTTCAACACATTTGAGGATACAAGCCAATAATTATGTTTCTTTTTTCTTGGCTCAAGCACCTAGTAAGACTGTTCTATATTTGTTTGAGGGTGGTAAACTCTGCGAGTTCCTTGCGTCCAAAGACCTTGCGACCTTCTCGGTTTCGCCCACGCATGAAGCACTTCTGACCTTCGGGAGTTTGGACGATTGTTTAGGGTGTGCGAATCGAAAAGTGGCATCTCTTTTGCAGAGGTAATGGAATGGTCGCTCTGCGAACCTCTGCACCTTTGCAACCCGACCAAAGGGAATTGGAAATGGAAGCAGAAAGAAGCTCCACCC
>JGI24006J15134_10000451_pt1 | contig 25309 bp, 38 predicted proteins | sample LinPmetageLP53_FD_15134 | JGI IMG/M metagenome (IMG submission 15134)
GGTAGCACGCCAATCTGATTGCAAAAGTTTTGCATCACGTTCTGATCGTAAGTCTGACCATGCTCTTGCCGAAGCTCCGTCAGCCCATTCTTTTTCCTCAGAATCACGTTGAGCATTTTCAGAATCAGTAAAGTCAACTTTAATTCCATCAACAATTTTATGTCGGCTCATGACCGTTTCCTCCGATAAATTAATGCAGTTCCAGATGTGAAATTACCAGAAGTTGGGTATAACTGCACAGCCGTATGACTTTCAGCGGTATTGTAAAGACCTTCGCCAAAGTTTATTTCCCGATCCACACCAGCACCCAGACCGCCACTAAAAGCCCTGACCTGAGACTTACCCGATCCAACTGGGTTTAAAATATCAATAGTCCATGAGAAAGGATTTCCTGCCGTCTGGTTGTATTGTTGCAAAACGATAAATGTCGTTTCTGTTCTACCAGCTACAGCTGCAGAACTCGTGCTGTGTAGAGAATATGCAGAGCTTAGATAGCCACTTGTCCGATAGGTCGGCCCTGTAACGCCCATTCGTAATCGAACGTATGAGGCGGCACTTGTTATCCATTCAGTTAAAACGATTTGATAGTCGTAACCATTTTCTAATCCAGTAAACTCAATACTGGATGAAGATGATGCAGTGGCTGTAGAAACAAACTCCCATCCTCCGCCAGCTTCAGCCCACGTTAGCCCCCCACTAGCTCCAGATTGAGCTTGTAAAAAGGTTCCATTAGTCGGGCTGTTTGAAACTTTTAACTTTGCTTCGCTAACACTGTCACTTCCCATTTTTGCTTCTGTCACACTTGCATCAGTAGGCACTTGCAAAGTTCCAACGCCAAAGTATTGCACGACAACATTGTTAGATGCGTTAGGCGGTGCAGTGGTAAATGTTATAGTTGTTCCAGATACAGTGAAATCAGTTCCGTTTCTCTGAACCACACCGTTAATTCTGACAACACAAGCGTTTGTGGTTGTACTGTTAGCCAACGTAAAGGCTGTTGTTGATGCGTTGCCTGTAAAGGTTTCAACATGGGCATCGTAAGTATCTCTTCCGACTAGAAATGTCATGATTAAGGCTCCTTCGGATTATCGTCTTTAACTTTTTTCACAGCCTTAAACCACTCGCCAGTTTTATCACCTTTATCAGAGGCCATATCGTGATATAACTGATCTAACTGTTCGCCAAGTTCTGCATAAGCATCCACTCTTTTTCCAATATAAGCTGTTGCCACAACGTGAGCATCGTACTCAGCCTTCCAAGTAGCAATGTCTTCATCACTTGGAATACCATCTGGAAATTCTGTAATAACTCCGTCTACTGTCGTCATCCCCTCTTGATGATTAAATTTCCAACCAATGATGTCACCCATATTATCAAGCTGTGTTGCCATCTTTTTTTCCTATGCTGATATTTCTGTTACTGTTATCGAGGTACTTCCTACTCCACCGTCTCTTCTAGTTCCGCTAGTTCCGTTAATCCGCGTTGTACTTCCAGAATTTGCGCCAACACGAACTTTAAAAGTTGTTTCACTTGTAGTACCAGATGTCATAAAATGGTTAAATGACATTGAGTTCGCCCAGTGACCTCCATCGACATACGAAGTTTGCGCGGCAAGTGCATTTGCTGTTGAATCTTGAAAGAGAGCCGCGTGGATTCCTTGTTGGCTACTGCTATTTAAATTTACGTGAACTTGGATTAACAATTTATTGGATGAACTTGATGGCGTAATTGCCACGGATAATACTTCACCTCCCTCATTACTTTGAGGAATTGTATCGTCTACCGACATATTAGTTGTATTTGTAAGTGATGCTCCAGTTTGATCATTAACTACTTGAAGAACTTTTCCACTAGCTGGTAAGGCAACATCCACTGGNACACCAGACGCATTGTATTGGATGTTCTGATTAGCCGTGCCGTTTGCTAACTTTGCTAAAGTTATAGCATCATCTGCAATATCTGAAGTTTGAATGTTACTGCCGAAATTTCGGCCTGTGATAAAATTACTCATATTAAGTCTGCTTTAAAAAGCTGATGGTTGCCTCTAAACTCGATGCGTTCTGACTTTTTAAATGTAAGGCATCGCCAGTCTCTAAAACTAATTTGCCAATTACAGGAGAAAAAGCCTCATTCGTTGGTATGCTAATTTCGTGAGCGATTATACTCTCCGATCCACCACCAGACTGGACAACCTTGGCAGAAATATGCGATGAGGTTGATGCGTGCATGTTTGCAATCTGACAACCAATAATAGTCAGAGTCTCTGATCCTGCCGCAGTCAGAGCACTGGCAAAAGATGTGCCTACGTCTGCCGAAACCATGTGTAACGTGTCTGCCATTTTGTTAGCCTCCTAATGCTAAAACTGTTCCAACGGATACGCCATCAGCTACTGCGTTTCCTGTCGGACTTAATAATTGAAATGCATCGTCTGACGCTGAAAAGATAACCTCTACATACTGATGTTGCTCAATATCGCCCGAAGCTAATGCAACATCGTGATTTTTCTTTATTGCCTTTGCGCCAACTGAATCCACATTCAAAGTTACGCTAGAAGTGTTTGCAAAATTTGCATGAAATCCTACACGAAGCCCGTCATAATAAGCTGACAAAGTTCTATTTGCCGCCACAACATAAGCATTACTTGAACCTGACGAATTTACGTTACCTTCAACAGAGTCTTTTAAACCTCTTGCAAGTATACCTTCTAAAGCCCTTGCGCCATTATTGACTGCGCTAGGGTTCATGTTTTCTGGAAACCTTGCAGTGTTACTATCATCCGTTGTGTTTAAATCGTTGAGTTCTGCCATTACTTTTTCCTTATATTAAAAAAGGGTGCGACTTCGGGCGATAATCTTTCTGCCGCTTGTCCACCGCCATAAATTCCTAAACCACTTGGGAGAGCCGCTGACGGTAGTCTGCCAGCTTGTCGCAATCTTGGGGCATTACTGATTATTCTTAATGCCTCTGCTCTTGCTTGTGGATTTGGATTTAACAAATACCTACTTAAATGTTTGGCAACCGCTTCTGGCGGTGGCTTGGCTTTGTCAATAAATTGACTGAGAAGAGGAATTGGATTGCCAGAAAATACATTCATTGCATCGCCAATGCCATCAGCCGCCTTTTTGAAAGTTTCGTCATCTTTGCTGATTAAGCCTGTTCGCGACCCGACATTTATGCGTGAATACGTATCATGCATTTTTGCTTCATTTTTCATCGTTTGTTCAAAATTTGCGAATTTATTTTTATCACCCCAAATTTGCTCTAATCTTTGTCGGGCCAATTTGTTCCCAAATATCTTTTTCACAACGTCAGCACCATCTTGGGTACTTAAAATTTTATTTCTTAAAGCGTCAGCAACGCCAATTTTAAGAGCTTCTTTCTCATGTTCACCCATTTTATTTAGAACTTTTGGACTCACTTTTGTCGGGCTGGTTATAAACTTTCGTCCTACTTCAGCGGCTTCTTCTGCGGCGGCATAACCAGCGTAAACAGATCGAGCCTTTTTATACTCTGGAATAGCTTCGTCCATTAAATCACGCAAATTGTTTCGTAGCTCTTTTGCTTTGCCAGCTTCTGTATTGGCCCCCTTGCGATACAACCTATTTATTTGATCATCCAAAGCCTGTTTCATATAATCTAACGTTCTAACATCTGGTTTTGCAAAAACTGCTCCTTTGCCTGTTGCTTGAAAAGCATCTGGTAAATTAACGCCTTCATATTCTGCTAAACCCCTTGCTTTTTCATAAACTTTTTGGAATTGTTTGTTTTGCAAAAGGTTTTTCATTCCTTCATTCAAAGGCATTTCTTTGGAGTAAACTTCTGCGTAATTTTTATTAGCGGTAAGGCGTCTTTGTTTTGTTGTTTCTTCAATAAAATCTTCTAGAGGGGTATCTGATAAATTTTTATCAACGGAACCAGCAATACGATAACCTTGGGCATCTTGTCTTTGCCCTAATCTTTCAGCAGCTTCCTTCCCCCCAAAACGTGTGGCGGCATTTCTTGCGAGACCCTTTATTTCCTCGCCGCCAACATCAGCAATCATTGCCTCTTCAGGCATTTTATCCATTGCTTTTTTTGCCGCATCCGCAGTTAAACCATCTTGTTCTGCCGCATTTCTCATCCATCCTTTTGCTTGATATTCGGCCCCTTTTGGCAAAAGTCTTCCTACTGATTTTGCAATGCCAGTACCTATTTTTGTGACAAGTGGAATTGCGGTGCCAAACGCAAGACCAGTTGTTGCGCCAATACTCGAACCAAGCCCTCTACTTTTTAAACCTTCTTCATCAAATCCACCCTCTGAGTATCCAGCACCAGAAGCCGCACCAAGAGGAATACCAACTTTTGAGCTATTAATCATCTTGCGGCCTAGTGTTTGCCCAGCTTTCAAAGCTCCAACGCGAGCCGCGCCAAGCCCACCCGTTGCTAAACCACCGCCCATCTCCAAAGCAAAAGCTCTCTTGGGATATTGCCCCCGAAACTGTTTAATATTTTTTCTTTCTGCATCAATTCCTTGATCGATTGCTTTTTTCATTGGAATATCACTTGTTAAACTGTCGTATACGCCCCTTCCAGCACCAACAATCTCATCTGCTAACCCAAGTGACGCACCTTGACCAACCAAGCGCAAATTATTTAAAAAAGTATCACTGTCTGAAATGACGTCCATACCAATATTTTCTTTAACCCAATCTGAGGTTATATTTTCCATTTTCAAATAAGAATTTATATCCGCGATACTCGCGCCCTTTTCGTCTAAAATATTTAAATTTTTTCGTATTCTTTCTACATCAGCCATCTAAAAACCCTTTTCAGTTTCCCAAATCTAATTTGTATTTTTCCACAACATTATTTTGTTTTTTCGGCTGTTGTGTTTTTGTGGGTGTAATTGGATTTAAATATTTTTTATACATTTCAGAGCCAGCATAAACACGCGACCAAGGTACATTATTTCTTTGAGCTAACATTTTTTGGTAATCAATTTGTATATTTGCATTTTCGTAAACGGTGCGGCCTAAAATTTCTGCGGTTTTTGCCATTCGTTCTCGAATATCGTTACTTAAAAGATCACCATCTTTTACTTTTTGTCTAAGAAGTAAAACTTGATCATAAAAACCTTCTGTTTTTGCTTGTAATGCAACATCCTCACCACGAACAACACCATCATCAATTAATTTTTGAAACGAGTTAATGGCGGCAAGATCACCAGTACCATTTTTTAATAAAACCGATTTAGATACTTTATCAATTTTTACTATTGTTTCATTCAAAGCATTTAAAGTAGGCTTTAAGCGGTTTCGAGCGTCTTTTATTAAATCATTATCCATTTTTCGAAAACTTTCGAATAACTTTGGAATTTGATCAACATTGGTTGTACTGGCTAAATTTAAGGCGTTTGTTCGATCAGGAGTCATAACAAACCCAAACTTGCCAACTTTCGCGTCTTGTATCGGTGGAACTGGGACAGAGACCGTTGATCCATCTGTCTGCGGTACACTTGCACCAGTTGGAGTCACAGAAAACATATTTTGTAATTTTGAGCGGTTTTCATTTTTTCTTTTTAACGCTTCCATCTCCAATTTTGTTTTTTGTGCATTTAATTTATTAGCTTGCATTGTCTGTTGTAACTGCATTGCTTCTAACAACTGTTTTCGGTACTGATTTTGTCCTCCACCTAAAGACTTGCCCAAACCACCAATAGCTTGCCCTCTCATTCTCTGGGCATAGCTTGGGTCTGTTGTCGGTGCGCCAGCTTGGATCATTTTGCCCCCAAACTCAGTCAATCCAGAGAATAGGTTGCCTAAATAATGTTGTTTTGGATTTTGCAAAGCTGGGAACAAACTCGCCATGTTTTGAGGACTGAAATAATTGTTAGCCAAAGAAACCTCCCTTGCCAAATGCGCCAAATGGCCCTAGCAATCCGCCAGCCGCGCCAGCTAAACTTGCTATGTTGCCTATTGTGTTTGAAGTGCTGTCTTGATAAATTGGTGTGCTTGTTGTTTGTGTCCCACCATATTGACCGCCAGCAACCAATGCCATGTAATCTGCAAGAGCTTGCTTCTCTGCATTTTGATTGAAATCAAACCGATTCATATCTTCCTGTAACTGTGCCGCAGTTTGGCCCTCTTCTGCTTGTCCAACGGACATAAGCTGACCAGCGTCAACGTAATCTTGTTGCGCCATTTGAGGGGCAAGTTGAGCGGCTTGTATTTGCCGACCTCTTTCTGTGTCATAGCCCTGTCGTTGCATCCCATAATCACTGAACGCCATGTTAGTTGCTACATCACTTAATTGATCTGCCAAATTTTGTTGGGCTAAACTTTGAGATTGCGCTTGCAACCCACTTCCATATCTGCCACCAGCAGAAAATCTAGCATCAATCGAAGGCTCTACAACACTCTCGTAATTTCTTTTTATGCCACTACTAGCCGCATCAATCGCACTGGATAAGTAAGGATTATCTTGCTGAAGAAAAGGATTGGCTTTTAGCATATCACCGCTAGCGGCACTTTGTATTGTGTTTTGCCCTATTTGCGTTAAGGGGCTTCCAGCCCTTGCCCTGTTCTCAATAAGGTTTAACGCATCAGACGTTTGATTTGAGAATGGAACAACAGTTGAGTTTGGAAAAAATTCTGGTGGTTTGTTTAAAACAAGGTCTTCAGCTTTTTGGAATCCTGTCTCCAAGAATGGCTGTTGCCCACTCCACGGATCATTTGTTTGCGTAACAACTTGTGTTGCGGCTGGTGTTGGTTTTGAACTTTTCATAACATCTTCCTAAAAATAGTCTCGTTTCCATCATTTCCAGTAATTTTATAATCTAGGTATTTTTTCCAACCTTTGCGGCCTACCAACTCAATGGCAAAACACTCCTTGCTTTTTGCCCAATCTTCTATCGTTTTTATATGCCGAATCCATCTTGCGATATTGTTCCCAGCGCACATTAAAATTGAACACAACACACCATCTGGCTCCATTGAAATAGTTTGAGTTACGCAACAAGCGCGAACTTCTTCATCCCAAGCAATCCAAAGCTGATACTGCCTGTTCTTTAATCCTTCATAAATTTCATTGGTTGTCTTGTCTGCGCCTTTATCTACAACGCGGTCTATAAACTTTGATGCTTGAGGCCAAACTTCATCAATCTTTTCACTTTGAACGCCCCAAAGATAAGTCATTTTATTTTTCAACTAATAATTTTATTTAGTTTACCCATAACTATCTTCATCGCCATAAGAAGTCCCTTCCGAAAACCCTCCAGAATCATCATAGCCCATGCCCCCATCTTCTATTGCTTGAGCCATTGCCGCTACATATGCCGCTTGATTAGCGTCCATACCTTTTGAGCTTGCGTCGGTTAATTGACCAGCCGTAAAATTACCAAAGCCAGTATTAACCCCTTTATTCCTTGGTGCGCTCGCAAGAGTATTGTAATTATTTAAACCGCCTGTTTGATAAAAACTGCCGCCAGCCGCGTCCATATCACCATATAAAGTACCACTTGGAGTTAGTGTCATGTCACCAGTAAGATTATTCCCAATGCCAACATCGTGATATGCACCCATGCCGTTAAGTATTGCACCAAGCATAGATAGTGGCCCTACACTTGGAACCAATGCAGAGCCAAGAGCCAATGCTCCAGCACCGATTTTCCCACCTGTTGATATATCTGGATCACTTATAACATCATATGCAGACGCGGTTGGCCCACCTCTCATCATTCCTACAGCCATTGAACGAGGGGAATAATCGACCAAAGTATTATTTGAAGCCTGATACATATTAGCTGGGTCACGATTATATTCTGGGCTGAACATACTCGTAAAATTAGGCATCGAAAAACCAGAAAATAAATTACTGCTTGTTTGAGTGTTTAAATTGTTTTGCTCACCAGTAGGCGCATTTGGTTGATTTGGCTGTGCTGTATTATACGGCCCGAAATACCCTCCCCTGTTTGCTAAATCTGCCAATGCCTCTTTTTCGTTAAATACCCCAACCCTGTTAGGGTCAGTGCCTTCGGGATAGGCCGCAAGTGCGCCAGACTCATTAGCTGTTAAGTTTGCATTATTTGCTACAGGTGACTCATAAAAACTTGTCAAATCATAATTAGGAGGTGACTCATAGAAACTTGTCAGATCATAATCAGAAGGATCAGATATGCGACTTGGCCCCATGCCCGTGCCATATGTAAAACCCTCGCCCACTCTTGCATCTCTATTTTCAACCTCATATGGAAAGGCTGAATCTGTATTTACCATACCCATTAAAGTTTGAGTTAAACGACTATTAGGATTCTCTAATGCTGAAAACATTGGCTGGTCTATTGGGGCTTGCATCGTTGTAAAATATACATTGTCTTTATCATAACGATAAGGGTTAATTGAAAGACCCATTCCATCTTTTGTGTCTTTTTCGTTTATTTGTAACTTAGCCGCGTCTAATTGGGAACGCTGGCTAGGCGTTAAATTATTATTAAACATTAAGTTTGTAGGCATTGTACTCGGCACAACAGGAGTTTTTACTTTATTTTTATTATCAAGTGTTCTTTCTAATAACTTAAACAACGTTGTTGCAAAATCACCACTAACCATGAAATGTAATCCTAAAAATTTTATCTGCGTTTGAATTGTTTGCGTGGGCAATAATTACTGTGCCGTTAACTCTGTTTGATTCTGATACGTACATTGTGTCAATTATAGCCGCCGCATTTGCTGTTGTCGGAGACCAATGCAAAGCAGTTTCTAATCCAATTCTCGCATCATTAAAGGTTGTAGATGAAGTATTCGCGGCTAACGTCCACAATGTTGTATTATTCAATTTGCCTTGCATAACTCTGCGAGAAAATTCCAACACATCTCGCAAAAATAACGGAACATTTGACGTTGATGCGGTTATGCCAGAAAATTCGCTCATGCACTTCCATCCGCTTGTATATCAGCGTCCACTCCTTGTGCGTGTGTCCATGTGGAACTTGCCGCAATATTTACTTGCGCCCTAGCGTAACGGGACGATGTTGTGAAATGTGCTTGCCCATCCGAGTCAATACTTGCTGGAGACCCAGTGGTAATTGAGCCACCCACGTCATCTCTTGTCTTCAGAGCTACAGTAACATGATCATTATTGGAAACGTCTACATAGGGCCGTACAGCGTCTATAAGAACCCTTTCACCGCCACCAATCTCCTGACTTTCAATTGTTGCCGCTAAGTTGGCCCCTGAGAATTGTCCGTTTTTCTTATCCGTATCAAATGCCGATAAAACTTCCTTACCACCCGTCCAAATCCTTGAATCAAGCGAATAAGGTAATGCATCAAGATTACCGACATCATCCAGACCTTCCAACGTGTATCCTTGTGTTAAATCTGAAAACAAAACTTGTGCATTAAATTCAGCTTCCGACCACTCGTTTAATGACCAATTATAAATTAAAGCTCTTTGTGCGTTGGTTGTTGAACCAGATGGATAAATCCACATAACAACTTTATTCACAGGATCGCTTGCCCCCCAGACTAAATGCGGAAAATCATCTGTGTATCTGGAGAAGAATGTTTTATCAACTTTCTGATCTCCGATTGGAATTGAGTCCTGACCATTAAATTGGAAGAAACCATCTCGACTTAAATAAAAACAAGAGTCTCCAATATTAACAACACTACGAGGCGCAATTGTGCCTCTCGCTCTTTCTACCTCATAAAACTCAAAGACAAGTGGTGGGCCAGAGTAAACAATTCGGTAAACTGCGTTGTCCATGAAAACAACGCCATCTGTACCACCTACCGCACCCGTAATCGCTTGAACCCATCCCCCTGATGGCAAGTCCTGTCGGTCTGATTGTTTTGATGCCGCGTCAGTTGAACCTATTGTGGGCCAATCTGTCGGGTCATTAATCGCAGACCACCAAACCCGATTAGCAACATTGCCGTCAACTGCGTCCCAAGCATTGCCAACCATAATAAAATCTTTAATTTGCGAAATATGCCTCGCCCTTGGAGCATCTGCGGATAAATCAGAAAATACACTCGATGTTCCCATTACATAATTTTGTATGTTTGTTGCAACGCCGCAAACTCCGATAACTCTCTCACCGAATTTTGCAAATTGCCATGTATCATCGTCTGCAACACTTGGCGTTGTTGAGCCTGTAACATTCGCATAAGTGGCTTGATTTAAAAGATACAGTTTACTTTTATCGCCAGCAAAAGAGTTAACTAAACCGCTACTATCTCTAAAAGCGGCCGCACCTTGGCAGTTGTTGTCAAGTGCATTAGTTAAAGGTGTCAATGTTCCTAATGGCGCATAACTATTTTTTGTTCTCGGTATAACATTTTTTGCAACAGTAGAAAAGGTTCCCCCAGCGTCTAAATCTGGTTGGTCAGGGGCAAACTCTCCAAACTGTATCATAAATATGTATCCGTACTAATGTTAAATCGTCTTTCTCTTGCAAGGGTAGAATCGTGACGCATATTGACACGGCCTTGAGTTTTAGAATTAAGCCTGTTTATTTCTTCAATAATTTCATCTCGTAATGGTTTATAAATTGCCATTCGCTTATCTGCTTGTCTTGCCGCCGCAGCTTCAAAACAACACGCATAAAGGTAAGCATCTGGATAATTTGTCATTAGCCAGTTTGTGCCATCAGACGTGAGGTTATTCGCTTTGTAATAAATGGATTTTAAACTATATGCTTGATCTGCTGGACGCTCAAATTCAAACACTGCCGCGCCTACTCTATAAAGTTTAGGTTGACCCGTGCTGGTTTGCCCCCAATGCACTAGGTCACGATCAGTTGCCATTGTAAATTGAGTTAAGTCTGATGCATAATACAAATCAATGTCTGATAAAAATCCAGAAGGCAATGATGCAGTTGAGGCATCCGCGCTCAATGATACAATCGCAGTTGCTCTCATCTGATGGGTTCTTAAACGCCTGTTTAATACCGACTCCCCCCTTAAAACATAGTCTGGGACTGCATTGGTAAATCCAGTGTCTGAACGCGAAAACTCTGATGCGATTGCTGATTTTAGGTTATCAAAATTTGCTAAAGCCATCTATTTTTGCTTTGCAACTTTCTTTCCAGCTTCCTTGGGGCTGTCTTTCCAACCACTAGGAACCTTATCGTCATCTTCAAATAATTTAGCAACAACTTCATCTTTTTCTTTCTTATATTTCCATATAGGCATTTTACTTCTCCAAAAAAAAAGGGGAGCCGAAGCCCCCCTAATTAATTTAGTTCATGTGGATACGACACGCCAATTCTGGACGTATTGCTTTATATCCATATAGGACATCAATACGAGTTGGGAACGTATCAGCGGAAATGCTGTAGTCCCGAACAATACGCATTGAGATGCCATCAAGAGTTTCACGGGCGGCAAAATCAACACCTTGAGGCATGATTAAGTCAGCCGTTGCGAAAGCAAACGCATCTTTGTGATATGCGAGAGAAGTACCAAAGTCAGCACTTGCGCCAATATCAGTAGACGCATCACTCTCGTTTTTGTGAACTGCCGCATTATCGGCTGGTACAGCAGACACATTCTGTTTAGCACCAGTAGCAACAATACTTGGGCTAATTGGAAGTGACGTTGCGCTGGTTCCAACATCCGATGTAATAACAAACGGCTGAAGTCCACCAGTGTCAACTTTAGTCTCAGGATGCACACGATTAACACCAGCAATATAAACGATATCGCCTTTTTTAAATGTGCCAGCACCCGTATCAACTGTCATTGTTGCGCCAGACTGAGATGCACCATTGATTAAGTAATCGCCAGTACCATCGTCAGTTCCAGTTGTGTGCGATGGGATTAAGGTGTTCTCCATGATGTTAGAGAAACCAAAAGTGTTAGACGCAACACGGCCTTCACGATAGTTCTTTGAGACATTTGACTGATCATTGAATAGACCCTTTAACGCATCAACTAAATCTACGTTATCAGTTGTATTCAAGTTTAGGCAACGCCCGTCATAAGGAGCTAAACTATCTGTTAGCACCTTGTTTGCGCTTTGAACATCGCCAGTAGTAACACTTGCACCCACGTCTGTAACATGGTTGAAAACGTCTTTATACATTGACAACGCATCAGCCTCAATATTTGCCGCTAGGACACTCATTGCTGGCTGTAGAAAACGCTCTGAAAAGTCATCAATATCAAGTGTCAAATCATCAGAGGTGAAAGTTGTATCAACACCCTTTTGAGTTGCAACTTGTAAGCTGACAGAGCTTTCAGTTACGTCTTGAGATGACAGTGCCGCGCCTGTGCGAACTGTGTATTGGTTTGGCAATCTGATAGAAAGACTGTCACCAATCTTTGCACCTGACTTTGCAAACCGTGAATCATATTGACGATTAATCGTCCCTACGAAGTTTAGTTTTTGATGCAAAACACGTAATGCCTCGCGTGTCACTGCGGTAGGAGTTAATAAGGAGTTAGCCATAGTTTAACCTCGTTTTGCTATTTGTGCATTGCGCCTTTTCACCCATTCGTCAGCACTGAGACTGTCACTTAAACCACGGGGAGCAACCTTTCGGGGTTTTACTCTCGTAGCTTGCGGAACTGGCTCTGCCTTCTTGGGCTTCTTGCCGCTTTGCTTCGTTTGAATTTCATCAAAAAGCCTCGCCTTATTTAAAATCTCTATTAAAACAGGATCATAATTAGTATTGGCTAATTGACTCTGAGATAAACCGCTTTTAATACCAAAATTAAAAACAGCCTTTTCGGTCTCATCGCTCCAGTTGGGAACTGCTTTCTCTACCTTGGCCCTGTTTTGCTCAACTACTCTAGCCGTTTCAGTTCGTGCTTTTTGTTGAGTTTGGGCTTGCAAAGATTGCAATTTATCCACTGCCTGTTGCCTTTGTTCCCGTAACGCACCCAGTTGTATTTGCGCCTGTTGCGCGGCATTAGGGTCTGTTTGAGACCACGTTGTCCAATCTATCTCATTGTATTGAGCTAGCTGTTGGTCAATTACGCCTAACTGTGTGTAAGACTCAGTGTGTGCTGTTTGCAACTGCAAAGCCTCTTGAAAACTTTCTCTGTCAGTCTCCAATGCTTTCCGCTGTTCAGCTACTTCTTGGGTCTTTGTCGTATAATCTGATTGACGCAAAAAAGCGTCTTTTAATTCTTTTGGGACTTTATATTGTTGCCCCTCATATTCTACAGTATCGCCTTCGTCCACAGGTTCAGTTTGTTCTTCCGAATCCTCCTCTGCGTCCTCGTCCAATTCCTGTTCAGTAGTCTCTTCAATATCATCAGGGTCTACTTCTTCAACAGACTCATCGTCCTCAACGATTCCCTCGATGGGTTCTTCGTCATCCATATTATAACCTCGTTAGTTAAATTCCGACTCCCGATATTGGGTTAGTCGATTACCTGATAGGGTAATTTATGACAGGGCTGAAACTTTGTGCCTGTGCTAAATCTTTTTGTATTTCGGCCTCTGCTTCAAGCCGATCCGTTTGAGCCTCGTAGCGGTCAATCTCGACCTTCTGACGATCTATATTTAACTTCTCTTGATCAATTTGTAACTTAGCCGCATCTACTTGTTGGTCGCCTTCTAACTGTCTGATGCGGTCAACTGCTAGCTGTAACTGGGCCATAATATTTGCCTTCTCAGGGTCTTCTGGCTCACCTTGCGTAATCTTCTCTAGTCGCTTCGCTATTTCATCAGCTTGAGGCCAATCTAAATTCTTGGCAAAAATATCTCCGATAATTGGTGCGGCCTCTGGGAACACTCGTAATAATTCCATCATCTGGGTTGCGGCCTCTTCGCGCCTTGAGGTAAAAGATGGGCCAGAGCGTACAACTAAATCATATTTACCCTTTGTTAAATCGTATATATAGGACTTAGGTTGACCCACCTCATCCATCATTGGTTGCCCTTGCTCATCCATCATTGGAATAGGCTGGTTGACTTGGACATTTTGTGGCTTGTCATCCTCGCCTAAGACCCGAACAATTCTCTCTCCAGAATAAACGTGAGGGATAAGATCAATAATAATTTTGCCAGCGTGTTGTATCGCCCGATTAAGGTTGTCTATAAAATGATAAGTAGACACATCCCCTTCTCTTTGCCGCGCCATAATTGCGCGACCAGATGTCTCGTTTGATGGTGCGCCCATACTCGCATCAAACATTCCCAAGACTTGCTTCATGTCATCTGAAGCGTTTAATGCCTCTTGCAACGCTCCCGCTGGTGGGCCAGCAAAAGGCTGTCTTTGCGGTGCAACAGGGCCGTCATATTGCAGATAAGGATGGCTTTCTGTATTAGCGGTTGCCCATTTGTCACCGTCTTCATCAAACGCCCCTACAGGGCCAACAAACGGAGCTTTTGGGGCTAATGCTACCAACTCAGTGCTTGCCGTTCTCCAATAGTTATAAATGCGCTGGGGGTCTTTCGCGTCCCTTATTAATGACTTAAAATAACGCTTACCCTCTACCCAGTTCTCCTCACCGTAAACTGGAACAATAGGAATGTGCTGACCAACCCAATCAATTTCATCTAAAACCTCAGAGCCTGACAATGTATATCGTTTTACTTTCCAAGACTTAACAGTTCTTGAGTTCTCAACTTCAATTCCTTGCACGTCAAAATAATCTTTGTTTTCGATATAAACTTTTTCATCAATGACCTGACCATCGTTTAATAAAACTATAGGTCTGTCGAACTTCTCTCGCTTCCAATAGTCGGCAACTCTTATTGAATCTTCAGAGAACCAATCTAAATCCTGATCGACTTCAAAGTTTCCATCCCAATCTGATTTTTCTGCATCAGGAAATTCAGCCTCAAAATCTTTCATGCTCATCATGTCGCTGATAAAAGCGCAGTTCCAATCAGAACTATCTGCGGCTGTACTTCGGGGATCGCCATGCACAGTAAATGGGTTGGCAATTCTTTTTATAATAATATCTTGTTCAAACGTATCGTTATAAGCGTAATCAACATCAATCATAAAATAACCGAAGCCACCAGTAACAGCATCTAGTAAAGCCGTGTCATACGCCTCGTCAGCATTACTTGTAATTTGTATATTCCGAATTAGTCCATTTAATATTTCAGCACATTCTGGGTCTGCTGAACTGTCTACAGGATGGACTTTTATTGTTGGGGTGTTTTGCCGCGCATCATTTGCTACCTGACGGATAAATGCTGGCATCCTGTTAATAGTCAACGTTGGACGTCCATCTCTCGCCCTTTTGTTTCTGTCAGCTTCGTCCCACTGCTGGCCTAGCCTTGCAAACTTTATGTCTGAATTAGCATTTTCGCGGTTCTCTTCTTCCGCTTCCTGTGCATCCTCAAACGCCTCTTTTGCTTCTTCTAAAATATCTGTTTCATTTGCCATTAGCTCATCCAAGACCGTGCTTCTTTATTGCGATGGTCAATCTTAGGTTTCTGTCTATTTAACTTTGGGAATAACTCAGTCATTGCCCAAACCAAAGCGTCTACTCGATCTGGTGAATTATCATTGCCTTGATAACCAGAAGGTGTCATCTGGCACATTTGATCTTCTAATTGTGTAAAAGTCCCAGCGTGTGAAACTCGCCCTAACGAATAAAGTGCAGAAATTGGCTCTGCGCGAACGTGCTTCCCCTTGCTTGCCCGAACCTCAACTATCCGTATCCCCAGCCTTACGCTCTCAAGCGTATGCCGAACCATGTCACCACCCTGATTAATTTCTATTACTATCGCGTCTGCATCGTGCTTATCATATGCGGCAATTGCTTGCTCTGCCCATTGTTTTGGACTGCCATGTCTCGATAAATCATCCAGAACGTAACCGCGCTGATCTTCTCCTATACCACAAACAATAATGCCATGTTCGTCACCACCACTTTCAGTGATCGCTGGGTCAACAGCTACAACAATTCGTGTCATCTCTGGTGGGTCTAATCTGCGATGAGCGTGGATTGTTGTTCTCTCCCACAATGCGGCAATAACATTGCTCTCGTACTCGCCTAACCAAATATGTGGGTAACGATCTCTATTATTTTTCTCGTCAAAACTTCTCTCATTTTCCAACTCTTGTGGGAAAAACGGATTGTCAGAATAGTTAACTTTGCGGATGATAGAATTGTCTGGGACAATCTCACCTCGAAATCTTTTGTCTATTGGGTCACTGTTATGACGTGGATTCCAACTAAACCAAATCTCTGACTTCTCTTTTCTTATTGTTGGTATTAAAATCTGTAAACTCTTTTCGGATATCGTGTGCGCCTCTTCAACAAAAACGCGGTCAATGCCCTCCATGCTTTTTAACTGGTCAGCCGTCATTTTGCCTAATCCAGAAAAAATAAAGTTTGTTCCGTTTGCGCCTCTAATTTCATTTTGCAGCGATGTATAAAACGACTCCATTCCATATTCTTTAATCTTGTCATCAAGAAGCTGTTTCACACTATCCTTAATCGATAACTGAACTTCTCGCGCACATAATATTCTTAGCGGCCTCTCACCACCCTGTATTAACAAAGCTGTCGCAAAAGAGTGAGACTTGCCCGAACCTCGTCCACCAAAGAAACATTTGTAACGTGATGGCTCAGATAGCTCTCTAAATGCTTTAGGAAGAACTATTGTCTGGGTCTGCATATTTAACATTAAATGATAAATTTAGTGGGTTCGCTTCATCTCCAGAAAGTTCTACACTAGATAAATCTGGGAGCGTTTTCTTTAACAATCCAAGAGCTACTGTGATCTGGTCTCTGTTCATTTCTATCGGCTTGCCAGTTTTGCCGTCAACGCCGCCTAAAACAAAATTATTCAATCTGTTAACAAGCTGACTTGTTTGGATTTTTTCTCTTGTTTTAGGGTCATGTTTTAAAGTTATTCTTCGCGCCATCAGCTTCTCCCAACAAAGACTGTTTCTGCAAACAAGTCATTGTCAAAGAGACCCCAAACGCAATTATCTTTTCCTGTCGTATTGCCGAACCATTTCACTCGACCAATACTGATAATTTTTTTACAGCTTACCATAAAAGGTATTGCTTGCTTGGTGTGCATCCAATCGGCGTCAAATAAAAGCCACGTTGGTTTTTTTACCCGAAAGAAATCAATTAAAGGATGTAATATATTTCTATCCCAAGGAGGGTTAGTAATTACATATTCTGATTTTATATTTTGGACTTCAGTAAAATCTTTTTTTATTATTCCTTCATGTTGCGGTTCGATGTCACTTGCCCACAAACAGTTCCCACCATAATATTCAAGATGTCTACATAACGCTCCATTACCAGCGCAAGGTTCCGCAAAAGTAAAATCTTGTGATAAATGTTTTATAAGTGGTTCAACCGCCTCTATCGGTGTTGAATAAAAATCTCTTTTTTTTCGTTTAAAGTTTGACCGTTTGCCCATTTGAGAGTCCTATCGGTTGTTCTCAGTGTAAAGTCTCTGTCTCTAAATCATCATCTATGTCTGTAAACTCAATTACGTTTTGAGATAACTCATGCAAAGCATCTGCAATTTCTGATATTTCTGATAATGTAAATTCTTTTTCTATTAAGTCGTAAAATATTTGTCTTATTTCTTCGTCCATGCTCACCTTCAATCAATAGCCTCTCGCCTAAATCTCTAGTTTAAAATATTTCTGTACTGATAGATTTTGCGTAGGCTAAAAGTAAAAAACCCCACTTTTCAGCGAGGCTTTAATTCCAAATTCTAGGCATAGGTGTTGCGATGCGCTAATTATCGTTCTTTTGAATTTTTCGCGCAATACTTAAATGAACTTTTTTTATCTTTTTTGTTGACCATTACCTGTTAATGATGGTAGATTGAATTAAGACAACCAAAAACATAAAGGAACAACCAATGATTACTAGATACAAAGTTGAAGAAAAAACCACAGTACCAAGCAACCCAAACGATGAAGCGACAGTTTATGTTTCAAATCTTTTTAATACCGTAGGGGAAGCAGAAGCATATATTGAAAAGCGAAAAACCCCTCATCCAGAGATTGTTCGTGAGTATCAAATAATTGATGTTGTTTGTAATTACGCAAATAACAGCGGTTATAGCGATATGCACCCATATGAAATTGTTTCAGTTATTTCTGATAAAACAATAGAAATAAGAGAAATGGACTCTGAAGAATTACCTTGGAAACGTGATTTTCACGAAGGTGGTTTTTTTGGACATACAGCTAATCAAGACAAACAAAAATGGGATATTAAATCCAACGAAAAAAACCAAACTTTCAAAGCTCGTTTACGAAAAGACGGTTACTTCCACTCAAATATGGGCAAGCACTATATTGAAGCAGAGCCTCGCAGATTTCACGACTATAATTTTTAATTACATATAGGGGTGGGATTAATTTCTCACCTCTTTTTATACATTTAACTAGGAGATAAAAAATGAATACCGAATACAAAAATGTTCAAGAATTAGCCGAAATTAAAATAAAAATTAAAAGCCTTGAACAAAAAGCTCAAAAAATTGAATGGGAGCTTTTGTCAAAAGGCCAAGGCAATTATCATGGAACGGCTAACAATACTGTCGCGATTGTTAGATTAAAAGAANGCAGTTCTTCTCATTCTTCAAAAACTCCAAACTTTATGTTGCCACTTATTTATGATATAAATATTTATCAGCAATTACCAAAAAGACCTTTAGAAAAATTGTATTAGCTGGCTCGTTCATAAAATTAACGGAAACGATTTTTTTCTTAGTACGTTAGTGAAGAAACCTTCGTAGCTAATAAGGGGTGAGATTAATTTCTCACCCTTTTTTATAACAAAGATAATATTGCAATAATAATATCAATCATTTTATTTTCCTAATAAAGTTGAAGTGATTTCTTAAACATCTCAAAGTCAATTTTCTCGCCATCCATAATGCACCGCATGATGCTACAAAAATTTTTATACCCAAATCTTCTGACAACCTTGTTCGACCATTCCCGATATAATTTGCCCTCTTTTGGCTCTGGATTATTTGTAGAGCCGACCCGACCCGTTGAGCTATAATCTTTAACTTTGTAATCTATATTACCAGAAGTGACTTTTTTCCCTACTCTTATTTTTACAACGATTTCCTCTAGGACAGCATTTAATTTTCCAGATGCTGCCCAAATTAAAATCGGGTCTGGATTTTTACGAGCGTGATCTAAAGTTTCTGGCGTAGTAAAGCCATGATTTTTCTCCGACTGCTCTGACTTGTCTTCATCCACTGTATTTACTCTTTTTCCCAAAAATACCACTTAGATCAACTAAAGCATTTTCATGCTCGTCTTTTTCGAACGGGCATCCGTTAATGTTGCACGGCATAGTGTGATCTTCTGGCAAAGGGGATTGATGTCTACCTACCAACGAAATCTGGCAATGATCGCAGACGCCCACGACTTTTAAATTTCTTGCTTTCCTTCTCAGCACTTCTAAATTGCCTTCATCGACAGCTTTCAGAATTTGCTTAACGTAATAAATTATTGATTTGGGGTTATTTATCCCAGCCATCTTTTGCATAAAAAGTTTTAAGGCTAGACGATCTTTTTTTAATCGCGTTTTCAAAAGATAATTTTCTTCTCGCAATTCTTTGCTAGTTTTTTCGATTAACTTTATTCTACTCACGAAACCTTCCTTGCCACATTTTCAAAATTAATATTGCCCTTGCTTTGCCGTAAAAGTTTATTGTTTTTCCACTCAGCAATTTTTTCACTGGGAATCGTTATGTCTAATTCAGCATCAGGATTTTCTCGTAATATTTTTACAGCTTGCCCAATCAAATATTTTCGAGCGTCTACAAAAAAGCCTTCACGGTATGCCCGTAAGTTTTTATCAAGTTTTTTGTTAGCGTAATCGTGCGCTTGATTGGTTCGTTTGACTGCCCTCATTTCATCGCTGTCGGTTTCTATCGGCTGGTCATACCCCCCTAGCTTTTTACAGGCGGTAATAAACTCACCACTAGAAGGCCAGTTTTTATATTTGTGGTTTTTCCTTACCGAATGAAACGCTTGCTTTAAAATCTCTTCGGAGAAATTTTTGAGGTCATCAACGTAATCGCCAATTATTATTTCAAGATTCCCATCTGGTGCTTTCCAACCGCGCTCTTGCATCGGTGAGATAATGCACTTTTTTACTTTTGATTTAACTTCTAAACTGTATAAACTGGACATCAGATCGCCTCCAGTATTTTATTGACCTCATCAGATCGGTCAGGTTTTTCTTTCGAATATTCAAGTTTTTTGTTCAGCCAAGTTACACCAAAGGACATTCGGCAGGATTTTATTTCTGTTCCTTTTTCAATATGCCAAGCCTTCCACAAATTAAATTCAGTCGGGATGTTTAAAGAAGGAAATTCTTTTGATAATTCAATGTTCCACTTTTCTGGTAAAACTAAATCTTCAGAGAAAATTATTTTTTGCTTAATCTTCTCTTCTCTTCTCTTTTCTATATTCTCTTTCTCTTCTCTTCTCTTCTCTATGGCATCAACTTGATATCCTTCTGATATCATCTTGTTATCATCCTCAATTATCCAATGATTTAAATGGCTTATGGATTTTTCAATAACTTTGATATCTTTACGTAATCGAAATGATATCGTCTTGGTATCAGGGAGATATCCATCTGTCTCAGAACCAAGCAACCATAATTCTACAAGTATTTTTGCATCGATTGGTTCAAGATTTGCCCACTCAATATCATTCAATAATCCGCGATAAACTTTGATCCAAATTGGGCTTCTATCTTTGAAATGTTGAAAGTCATTCCAGTTTTTAATTTTATACATTGTTGATCCTTAATTGCGTCAGATACTCGGCCTCCGATTTTCTCTGACAGGTTGCACATATATCCACGCCACCTACTCTTATTATTTCTGTTGTCTCAATTTCAGTAATTTCACACATATGCCTTCTGATTATTTTTTTTGGTTGTTTATTTACGAATCCTTCCCCTCTACATTCGGGGCATCTCATTTTTTTATAAGCTCTAAAAATATTTGTTCTGGGAGAATGAAAAACGGGTCTTGCCTGTCCTCTTTAATCACAAGAAAATCATTGTCCCCCAGTGCGTCTCGCCAAAATTTCGGGATAGCTTTTCTAGCTTTCACCTCTCCGCAATAAGGGGCTGGCCTGCCAGCTACATAAACGTCAACGTCATGTGATTTTATTGCCCCAAATTGCCCTCGCCGCGCATCGATTCGTTCAGCCTTGTTTCCGTTGTCTTTGAAAAGCTGAACAACCTCACGCTCAACGCGGGAACCTTTAATTTTTGCGGATCGACCACCCATCAGGCGTAGACATCTACGCCAGTGGTTTTCTTGGGAGCGACTTCTGTCGGCTCGTCTTTTAACGGTCTTGTTCTAAAAAAACCTTCATACTCAGGAAAGTCGTTCATAAATTTACGAGAGTAATATCCGATCTTGTCGTTGGATATTTTGAAGTCTCCAGCGTCTGTTACAACCGAGGTCTCCCAGCGTATACGGTTTATGATAAACCAAGCCGACAACTTTTGATGACCACGCTCAATTGCTTCAAATGTGAAACGCTTGAACAGATTGTAGACATCAGGATGTCTCCCGTGCCATTCGACAAATTTTTGATAATTAGTTGGTTTAAAATCAATTTCAAAATTAAAATCTGTTTGCATCGTTTTCTCCTAAATTTGACAAGGTTGAAGAAACTATGTTTTATGTTTACCATGTGTAAATTATAAAATACACATGATATGTTTATTACACATGATGTGTTATTGTCAACTAAAAGGAAAAAATGATGGGAAAAGAAAACAAGGTTGTTAATTTTGACGAGAAGGTTATGGAAAAATTTAGTGATCAATCTCAATATATACCTGAAAGTTTAATGGGTGACCCCCAATCAAGCAATTTTTATAAAATGTACCCAGAAATTTGCGATTATTTTGCGGAAAAAGCGGATGGCCCTTTTACTCGATATTATGAATTAAAAGCTCGACATAGAAGACGGGCTTTTAGAATGTCAGCGGAAAGTAAAATTGCCAAATTTGTGCAACAAAATATGACAACTTCTCAAATAACAGCTTTTTTTATGGAAAGATTCTGGCGAGCAATGCGACATCACACGTTTCATGTTGGAGTCACCTTTACCGAAATAATGGACGAGATCGATTTTAACACGAGCGAAAATACTGTAAGAAAAATTTTGAAAAATGGAATTTCTTTTGGTTATTATGGTGAGCAAACGTCGAGTTATAAAAAATCAGTTAGTAAATTTTTTCCAACTCCTGTGTTAATTAAATTTTCTGTTGATTTTAATCGAGCAGAATTTTTGTATTACAAAGCCAACGAGATGCATAGCTTATCAAAAGAATTACACGATCGACTTAACGAAAAACCTGATGCTGGGAATTCGAACATTAAACTAAATCCAGAGGCACCGCCTTTTTAAAACGTACCAAAAATTGGTATGGATCGTACCAAAATTTGGTATGGAAATTTTTTTTTACATCAATTAACATTTTATTAACTTGAGCTAAAACAAAAATTGAGTTAAGAAAATGCTACAAATATTAGAAGATCAATCAACCAATTATATCCCTAATGACACGGGGTATTACAAAGAGGACATAGTTTTGGTTAGCCAAAGGAGACCACCCGAATTTGTTAAAGGTGCTGGCGAAAGGCTTAAAAAAGTTAGGCTTGCGCTGGGCTTAAATCAAGCAGAGATGTGCGAAAAATTATTAACTAAAGCGTCTGCTTATTCGCAATGGGAAAGAGGAGTGATGTTAATTGACCCTCTTGTATGTTCAAATTTATCTTTAAAATTTTCTATTCCAATGGATTATATTTATAATGGCAAAGAAAATGGATTGCCCGAAGAAATTGCAAAAAAAATATAATTACACATAATGTGTAAATTTACTTTACATTACACATGATGTGTTTATAATCTCCTCATCAACAGATAAGGAGATTTTTTTATGCGACAATCAGAAGCAATAACCATTATCGATTTAATTGACGAAACATATCCGTTAATTGAATTAGCTGAGTCAAAATTTAAATCTGCCGAAGATCATGGCGCAGACTTAGATTATTCTGAAAATCATTTTCAAGAACTTTTTTCTATAATGAAAAGAATTATTGAAGATGCTAACGAAGCCCTCGAAGAAGAGGCCGCGTAATGAGAAAAATATTACGCGAAACCAACTCCATAGAATTTGTAAAAGACTTTTGCGCCCTCGCCTCAATTTTTGGGGCTGGGGTCATTTGGCTATTTGTAGGCGAGGCTTTACTGCCATAACCGCAAATAAAATCGAGCGAATTCTAGTCATCAACCATAAGAAATATCTAAAACTTTTAAAGGAAGAAAAAAATGGCACAAGCAAAGAAAATTGGAACACACGAAAATACCGATCTTAAAGTAATACCAACAGCAATAACACCTGTTGATATGCTCGGCACGGTTATAGAGAGAGGCGGTGATATTAACATTGATCAACTAACTAAGTTGATTGAGCTTAATGAACGCTATCAGCAAAGCGAGGCGCAAAAAACTTTCAATATAGCGATGTCGGAGTTTCGCAGTAAAGTAACAAGCGTAAAAAAAACGAAAGAGGCTTTTAATTACTATTACGCTGACCTCAATGAAATCGTTAAAACGATCCAGCCTGTTTTAAAAGAAAGCGGTTTATCTCACAGCTTTCGTACTAAATACGATGAGAATGGCATCCACGTAACGTGCGTTATAAAACATATTGACGGCCACGAAGAAAGTACCACACTCTCTGGTGGGCCAGATGTCTCTGGTAGCAAAAACACCGTACAAGCAATAGGGTCAACAGTTACCTATCTCTCACGTTACACTTTGATGGCAATGCTTGGTTTGGCGGCTGTTGATGACGATGACGGTGCATCGGCTGATGAGAAAATGCCAGTAGATTTAATTACACCCGATCAAGTAAAAGACATTAAATCTAAAATAGAAAAAGCTGGGGTTACTGAGGATCGAGTTACGAATGTTTATAAAGTTAGTAAAATTGAGGAAATACCAGCCGACAAATTTAATAGCGTAGTTAAAAAGCTCGACCTAAACATCACGGGGGAAAAATAATGGAACAACGAACCCCAGAGTGGTTTGAAGTGAGGCGCGGTAAAGTTACCGCGTCCCATATGAGAGATGTCACATCCAAAGGGCGTGGCTCTCAGCCATCAAAAACACGCGAAAGTTATATGACTAAACTTGCGGTAGAACGTTTGACAGGTAACGTTGGAGACAATTTTACCTCGCAATTTATGCAAGACGGCATAGACCGCGAACCAGATGCAATATCGAACTATGAATTTTATAAAAATGTCGATGTTGATCAAATTGGTTTTGTAGATCACTTTAAAATTAAAATGTCTGGTGCTTCCCCAGATGGTTTAATTGGAGAGGAAGGCTTAATTGAAGTAAAGTGTCCCAAAGCTACAACGCACTTTGAATATCTTAAAAACAAAACAATCCCCTCTGAATATATAAAACAAATGGATTGGCAACTTGCTTGCACAGGACGTCAATGGTGCGACTTTGTATCCTTCCATCCAGACTTCCCAGAGGAGTTACAGCTTCTAATTATTCGTCATAAAAGAGATGACCAAGCGATTAAAGAACTTGAGGAGGCGGTTCAGATATTTCTGGATGATTTAGATAAAACTGTTGCTGAATTAACCGACATGAGGACTGCCGCATAAACGCAAATGAATTTTTAAAAATGCTCAGTCTCATTATGGATATGTGCAAAAACGAAAAAGACTTAAAAGATTGGGCAAAAACAAACAAAAGTGAGTTGCAAAAAATACCGCCCAAGGAATTGGAATATTTTAGATTTTTATATAGCAAAAAACTGAAGGAGCTAAGAGATGTCGGGAAGTCTGAACAAGGTTAGTTTAATCGGGAATTTGGGGAAAGACCCTGAAGTTTCAAAAAAAAATGATGGTGAAGTATTTGCCAGATTTTCTGTCGCAACAACTAAAACATGGAATGATAAAGCTACGGGGGAACGTAAGGAAAAAACCGAATGGCATCAAATTGCCATTTTTAATACACACTTTGCCTCCATTGCGGAAAAATATTTAAGGAAGGGGTCAAAAGTTTATTTGGAAGGTTCTCTACAGACTAGAGACTATGTGGACAAAAACAAAATAACAAAATCTGTTACGGAAATTGTTTTGGAGAAATTTGGAGGTGAACTAACAATGCTTGGCTCCAAAAATGACGGGAATCAACCAAAGGAAGAAATGGAAGTTGTCCGAGGGAATGGGCAAGACCTCGATGACGAGATTCCATTTTAATATTAGGCGGTGGTTGAGCGTGCAATAGGGTGCGTAAAAGACGTTGAGGGCCGCCATTCTTTCCTTCCCTCAACGTCACCTA
>JGI24006J15134_10000452_pt1 | contig 25305 bp, 24 predicted proteins | sample LinPmetageLP53_FD_15134 | JGI IMG/M metagenome (IMG submission 15134)
GCTTTATTAGTATCTGATTCTGTGGCTCTTTGTAAAAGGTTCAATAGTTTATCCTTCCCCACCTGTTCATAATTAGGATTCATTAGTCCGTCAAACATGATACCTTGAAATATATTATACAAACTATCTCTAAATGTATCTGCTATGCTTCCAAACCCTGCCGTAGATTGGTCATCAAATTCTTCCCTTTCTCTTAGTCTTTCTGAAAATTCCTCATCTGATTCATCTTCTTCCTGTTCTTCTTCTACACCTTGAGAACCCTGTTCTATCTTATTACCAATTTCATTAATCATTAAAGAAAAACTATCAACAATTACTTCCAATCTTTCTTCATTAAGTGCCAATTGTTTCATAGTGTTTACGAACTGTTGCCTGTCATCTACAAGTTCACCAACATTAACCATAAATTCTACAAATGGTACATAACTCTCGTTAATTTCATTAATGTTAAAATCAATATTGTTAAAAGATTCTTCATCAAATGCTTCATCTTCATTTTCATCAGTAAAAATTTGAATAAAACCTAGCAATTTATTGAAATCACCAGATAAATTACTTTTAACTTGACTGTGCATTTTTCTCATTTGTTTAGTAAATGACGCATCATCTTTATCAAAAATTTCCCTAAGTTGTAAAATAGGTGTATTGGCTTTATCTCTTATCTGTCTCCCCTCTTCTTCAAAACTAATTGTTTTTGGGCTAAATTTAACTACATTTTTTACCCTTGATTCTAACTTTCTAACTGATTCACCGTATTTTGCTGTATATGGGTTATATTCATTTGTTTCTAATTTATAACCCTTTTTACCTTTTAGTGGACTTACTGTTAGATTTCCACTTGTTAATAATTGATTAAAATATTCTAATAAATCATCAGGACTTAAATAAATAGATTCACTTTCACCTATATCATCTTCATCCCTTTGTTTAGGGCTAACCATTTTACGCTTCTTAGCCGCTTCGTAAATGCTTTCTATTTTACTAGTTAGCATATTGTCAAAATTAGCAAATTCTGGTAAAGAGCCAAAAATTTCTGCTTTCTTTTCTTGAATAAATGTTTCAACTGCATCCATAACAATGCGTTTTGCTTTACCTTGTAATGACCTACTTCTCCCTTGACCACCGTATTCTATTAGTGTTACTAACAATCTATCCCATTCTTCTTGAGACATGGCTTCTAAATTAATTTCGACTGTATTTTTACCACTATAATCTTGAGCAGGGTCAAATCCAACATCACTAACACTTGCAATACCTTCACCCGTTAAAGATGTTTGAATTACCGAATCAGTTCCAAAAATTTCTTGAGCCATTCTTCTAGCATTACCTTCACCTAAGGGTAAAAGTTGATTTTGAATAACAGTTATTTCTGTTGGTGAAATTTTCATACTAGCCATTGTTCTATAATTGTAAATACCTTCATCAACCTTTAACCCTGCTTCAGTTAATCTTCCCTCAACTGTACTTAAATTTTTTACATCAAACATTCCAGAAACATAATTACCGATTACCATTTGCATATAATCAGAAACACCCTTAGATAATCCCCTAATTGCAATTGCTTTTTTCTCGTCTTCATCTTCAATCGTTTTAAGATAATTTTTTATTTCTTCTTGAATTTGTTTGTCTGTCATAACTTCTGTATATACAGGTAACAATTCACCAAAGTATTCCACAAAGTCTTCGTTAAAAATATCAAAGAATGTAATAAAGTCAAGATTTGTTTTCCTCTCATCCATTAGGTCGCCTACTGTAAATTGTTTAATTTTAGAAGCCGATGAAGTTCTTGCGTTTTCTAATTTATCCCCCACCCTTTTCATAACAATTATCATATCATCATGTTGTTTTGCATAGGACAAATGATTTCCTAATCTTTCTTTAGTTTTATCGTCAAAGTAACCTTCTAATACTTCCTTCGCAGTTATTACATCTTCCCCCTCAGATTTAATACCTATCAAATCAACCAAACGTATATCGCTAATTTGCTTTAGCGCATCTTTGTTAATCTTGTCGAACTCTGAGTCATCGTAACCACCTACATTGTGATTCTTACTCAAAAATGTAACCATGTTCTTTAGGCTAAATTTGGTGGTTATTTTATTAATTTTACTTTTAATGCTATCATTTATGGCAGATGCCTCATATATAATGTATGAAAGGATAGCATCTTTCGCTGATTCTACATTCCATGACTTTTTAACTATGGCATCGCCTGTACCTGTTTTAATAGCCTCAGGAGTTATGTATGAAAATTCTGGTATATTAGTTATATTTACACCCCCTAATTAGTAAGGGCGTAAATCTCTAGTGTTGTAAAATTATCAGCAATAATCTTTATTCCATTTCGACAAACAATACTTAGACCTCTAATTACATTAGATGTATTAGCAGCAATTATAAATTTACCAATCTGGTTATCCCCATCAATAAATGTTAATAAACTTCCCACAGTATTACCACCTGTTGTACTAGCACTTAGTTCAAAATCTGTACCATTTGTGATAGATGCAATTTTAGCACCATCAGGTATTCCAGTACCAGTAACAAACATACCCACTTTCAAAAGTGTAGTATCTACTGTAACAATAGTGGGGTCGTTATTATAATTACAAGGGAAAGCCAAGTTTGCCACCTTGCTATCGAATACATTTACCACAGATGCAGTAGCACCATTATGGTAAATAAATCCATCAAACTTTCCACCTATTGGGGAAACTTGAGTGTTCGCTGTTATTTTCGTTGAATTTATAGTCATATTATCATCCTCTTAGTTAATGGCAAAGACTAGTAACTAATAAAAGTTACTCTTCTTCACTAAGTAAATCTATCAAGTTAGCCTTAGATTGAGACATTTTATAAGAAATACCTAGACTTCGGAGATGTGCTTGTAATTCTCTCTTAGTCATAGAATCTAAGTCGGGGAGTGGAGAGACTGTTTCATCGTTTTCCTCAACAATCTCTTCCACTTCCTCCACAACAGTTTCTTCCAAAATGGTAAAACCGTTTCTTATAAAAATACCACGCATTTCTTCATCGGCATCAAATTCTTGATTACCTAGATAAGATATACCTAGAACTACTTTAGTTCCGCCAGTAGTATTTTTTACCTTCATTATATCACCTCAAAGTAGTCCGTATGCTCTAACTCTAAATGTACCAATGTCTCCAGCAACAACCGCACCTGTTGAAAGTGTGGATGGTTCAAGAAGCAAATACTCACCAATAGTAGCGGAACTTGTACTGTTTTGTAAAGCACCCGTAGTTAAAAGTTTTGTATTTAGTTGAACCAAGTTGTTTTCCTGCGCCATAACTTCAATGTGGCTAAGTCGGGAAAGTCCCAAATCCGAAGCAACAAGTGTAAAGTTATTACCAACAATAGTAATTTCATCATCAGTAGCATTAGTTCCAAGTGCTGAAATAACCATAGTGTCTGCACCGTCAATACTAACAATAGTAAATTCACCGTCATTTCCACCAGTAGCAGAAGAACCTAAAGTAATTGTACTACCAACGGTGTATGTTGTTGAAGCATTAAGAGCAGTTCCACTTTTACGAAGAATCGTATTAGTAGCCGCAGTATAATCTACTGTTGTTGTTACCGAAGCAGTAGCACCCTTAGTTACATTAAGAATAAAATCAACATAGTAATAATGTCCTTGAACCTTTGGTGCAGTAGAACCTAGATGGTCTGCTATAAATGTAATTGCATTTAATCCCATTTAAAACACCTCATTGAAGGTCAATTATCTTGCCTTGTCCTCTAAAGTAAGTACATACAGTTTCAGCAACAGTTCGGTAAAGTCCACGATGTCCTAGTTTTCCATGTCCGAATACATCAGCATTAATTCCACCTTCAAAGTATTCAGTAGGCTTAAGTGTGCAAAGGAACAAATGGTCAGTATCTAGAATTAGCATATCTGAAAGTCCTGCGCCACCATTTGGCATATCCTTAACTGGGATAATAGGAATATCGTGATATGTTGCAACACGGAATCCCATTTCTCGGCCAGAAACTCCCTTAATTCCCGAATGGGAAGGAACTACTTCTGTACGACCCATGAATCTTTCCTGTGCTTGAAGCAATTCTCCCAAAGTTTGAATTGTATCATATCCAGTTAGAATAACCTTAGGGTCTCCGCCTCTTGCCATCAAACTGCGAAGTGCAGTATTTAGCAAATTAACTGTTAGGTTTCGGTCTGTTCCAGAATTAGAATCAACGTAAGATTCTAGGTATTCTGTTCCAGAAGATGCCCGTGTTTGTCCATACAAATCATTCTTATTTGCATAGTTACCCATAGCATTTGTTTCAGCGTGTGTTGCGATAATCTTATACAAAGGTGTAAGAATATCATCTGCACCACTAAATCCAGAATGGTCAAGACCCTTACCCGCTACATCAGTCAAATCTTGCAATACCATAGCATTCATAACTTCTGCGTGTGTAATACCTACTTCTTCACGGTAATTAGAAATAAGGTCTCCAATACCATCATCAAGACCTGCCATCATTTGTGCGATTTCAGAAATCTCAAAAGTATGTGCAATTGTCTTAGGTGTTACAGTTAGAGTTGTGTAATCTGGCTTAACGTTAGTAATGCTAGAAAGTGCTGCGTTTTCAGCAGTACCGCCCAAATCATCAGCGTCAGAAACAGAGAAAGTATCTCCATTACCACCAATTGCTCGGCTCTTTAGCATTCTCCAACCGCTAGACTTCCAAGGTTTCTTAGGAAGCATTGAAAGTGCATTAATTTCACGGTTAATCATTGACCAAACTTTTTGCCCATATACAATATTGTATAGTTCAGTTGTTTGTAAATCTCCAGAAGCACCAGTTGAATAGTGCCGACCTTCAATACCTGAAGTTACGCCTGTTGATTTCAAAATGTTGTCGCTTCCTATACCATAGGTCGCTCGCTCTAAGTCTCCGATTGTCTTAAAATATCCACTCATATTAGTTGCCCCCCTTTACACGGGAAAATTCTGCATGGGCTTCATCCCATGACATATTAGCAATATCACCAATTGTTACGGTGCTTGCTTCTGTTTGTTGTGCCTTAGTAATAACATCACTTTCTAGAGACTTCTTAAGTTCTGAAAGTTCTGATGCCAAAGTACCAATTGCTGATTGTGCATCAAACTTAGCCTTAGCAGACTCAGCCTTTTCCACAACAAGTTCTTCTTGATAGCGAGATTCAAATTGGTGCTTAATTACCTCATATGCTCTCTCTTCTTCTTTTTCAGCCTTGAATGCTTCATATGCCTTTTCAATGTTACTTTGTGAAAGGTCAAGTGTTGTTACTTCATTTGCTTTCTTTTCAAAGTTATAATCGCCCATTTCGACGGTCTTTTCATCTTCATCATAATCAGCCTTTGTTGCTTCTTCTTCAACATCCTCCATTTGGATGTCGGCTTCTTCCTCAGGCATTGAATCCATAGTTTCCAGTTCTTCACCTTCTTCTTTTAGGATTGTGTCCTTAAGTTCTGCCATTACTTCGTTAAACTCATTTAGTGCTTTTTCTATTTCGCTCATATTTTTGTCCTCCTTTACAATATTAAATTTGGCTTCGGGATTAATCCCTTCCTCACAAATGGTGATTTCATGCAATTCAAGTTTATCAATTTCTTTATATGTTCCTGCATCGGAATCATACTTATTTGTCTTGTTTATCGCTTGTCCACCTATCGAGAAAGAACGAAGTTTGCCACGACGAATATCCCTCGCCACATCTTTCGCTTTCTCTATATCATTTCTTAATTTTATCACTACAAAAAAACCTGTATCATCAACGCCTGTTTTTAGGACTTTCCCATTGGAATCTGTATATTGGTCTACTACTTCTCCGACCTGCACATTGGAATGTGTAATCATTACATTCCTATATCTATCGTGCTTCATAAATTTATCAGCGGCTTCTTTAATTGCCCCTAATGTAATCTTATCATTTTGCTTATCTACAACATCAACAGATGCGTAACCTGCAATTACTGTATTGTCATCCTCTTTTAGAATAACGAGTTCTCCACCACTATGAATATCATCTCCGAACATCGGTGTCATTAACTGCATGATACTATATTTGTATGTTCGACTATATTAACCTTTTCTGAAAAGTGTGTCATTTCTTACTATAAATATCTATTTTTCCATCATCTGATGTTTCGGGTGTAGGTTTATTTTCATAACCAGTCCATGCTAAGAACATCTCTTTACCATCAACGGGTAAATATCTAACATGGAGTTTAGAAATAATGTCCTCCCCCTTTATGATATACTCATGGTAATCATCTCTTTGTGCGCCTAGAATTAAGTTACCTTTATCTAAAAGTATCTTTTGTTCCAATTCCTTAGTAGCAACAGCGGGATATTTACCTGCCTCACCCAGTAGGTCATACACTTCTTCGTCTGAATTAGTGTCAATCTTCCAAATCATTTTATCATCCTTATACTCAATAACAAAGTACAAGTTTCTATCTTGATTAGCCCACAATTGAAATTTACCATTCTTCTCTATTGATTTAGCGAGGGTATCTGTATCGTATGAAAACTTATTACCAACAAAAGTAATACCGTAGGCTTTACCTCCCTTTTTAAGTTTGTTTCTCATCTGTTTTAAACCATCTTTACTTCCAAATAACCTATTCATCATATTACTGTCATGCTTTACAGCCTGTCTAAATATCTGCTCATCGCTTAATTGTTGATTTCCGTCTAATAACTGTTGTACATAGACATAGAATTCACCACTATCTTTACCATAGGCGGCCTTCAACTGCTTCTCCCACATTCTTTTATTTATTAGTGCATTTTTAGACATTAGGTTTTTATCCTTAAAGCCGTGAAATATAAATCCTTCTAATTCTAATCCTGTGTCGAATTTAGCAACGCCATGAATATTATCTGTAACTGTGTAGGACTTTGTAAGTGCATCTACTGTGTAGTCTCCTAAACTTTTCTTACCATCTTTGGTTAAAAATTCTAAAGTAATTAATTTTTCTGGTTCAGCCGCTTCAGGAATCTCATGAAATTTTGTATTGAAAAGAGAAAAGCCCTTCTTAGGATTACCCATTATTTCATCTGCCTTTACTCTTATCACTTTACCAACTTCAATTTCCTCTTTAGTATTAGTAGTCTTACCTAAATTCATATAGAATTTACCCTCAAGTTCAAAAGCCTTAGGGGTATCTTCTTCAACTGGTCCGACCCCAATTGTATAACTAAAGGTGTCGTTTTTATTCTGTTTAACATCTAATACCATTACATCGAGGTCTACAAATTTCTTCCACTTAACCCACTTAGGGTTTTTCTTTTTACCAATTATATAAGATGACTTAGAATCCTTAATTACCACGCCTTCTGATGTGGGGTTATTCATAATCTCCATAGCATACTCTTCAATCTCTTTCATTGAATCGGCTTCCCGTGTGTTTTTCTTATTAGGGAACATCACTCTTTCATCCGAATGTGCTGAAAAATTACTAACTAGGGTTTCCATTCTGTCTTCCAGTTTTTCCATAGCAATAGATTCATCTTCAAAATACATGATGTCAAAAATGTGTAATTTAATATCGCCCTCAGATTCAACCTTTTTATTAATAAAGGCAAGAGTATCTGCTCTAACTAAAGGTTCATCACCATTGTATAGAACTGCCTCTCCATCTAAAATACAATTAGGGAAGGTTCTCTCTTCTAAAACCTTAACACACTTTTCAAATTTATCGGTAATGTCTCTTCCATTGAAACTGTAAATACTAACCTTATTATCAAATTTATGAACTTGAACTCTTAGACCATCATACTTTTCTTGAACAAAAAATTCCCCAGTAAATCCATTAATTTCCTTCATATCCTCTATATCAAAAATACGATACATTGGTTTGTTAGGCTCTATGAACTTTTCTGGCTTATCCTGTTTTACTATTTCTGCGGGACTCCCCTCATTCATAAATTGTTCATACAAATGTTGCCCCTGTTCCATAGTATTATATGAATCGTTGGAGTATAGTAGACTCGTATCAATGTTAGGGAACCTTTCTTTAATTCCAGGTTCTTCTAACATTACTCTCAATTCATCTACTAAAGTTTTCCAGTCTTCTTCGTAAGCCTTAGGGTTATCTCTAGCACTTAGAAAGGTTGCTCTAACCATATTTCTTAAAGAAGAAACATTTTTATTAATGCTATCAAAGGGTATATCAAAAGGATTCAATTAATCACCTATGAATCTAGTGGTGGTCTAACTCTATTTGCTTCTGAATCTGTAACTTGTAGTGTTGATTTCTTTTTCCTCAAAAGGGCAAGTACAGTTTCCAATGCTAGTTCTAATTGCTTTTCTTGAGAATCTTCGGCAGGTTCATCATCTTCAATATTGGCTGGCATTTCTGATTCACCCATTGAAGGTTTATCTTCTCTAGGTTCTGTATCTTCTTCTTCAAATCTAGGTTCTTTGTATAATAGACCTTCTGGCATTAGTTTCTTACTTCCTCTTGGACTCTTAGCAATAGATGGGCTAGAACTAGTGTTCTTAGCCGCCAACTTAGTAACATCTATAACCTTAGGTTTAATAGGCTTGTAGGTCTTAACCTCAGCCTTAAAGTCTTCTGAACCTAATGCGTTATTAATAACAGTCTCAAGTTCTTGCAATCTAGTTTTTAATTCAGCGTATAGGCTAAATTCTGATTTTTCGTCGTTCATTGTGTTCCCTCCATCTTTGCTACAAATTGGTGTATGTCATCCCAATCCATATTTTGAATTTGACTATTAGAAGGCATACCTCTACTTGGTTTTGAGGATGGTGTTGGTGTTGATGCAACAAATCCAGATTTAATCAAGGTGGTCTCCGATTCATATAACTTACGTTCTAAATCTTGAACCTTTTCTACTAACATTTTCAATACACTTACTATTTCTTCTTCCATTTTTTATTCCTCCTCATATACAATATCTCTTATTGTTCTGTACAATCTTTCGTAAATTTTTCTTAGAGCCGCCGCTTTTTTTACCATTTGTAAATTTTCAACGCCGAGTTCCTCTAACAATTGTTCCTCTGATGTATCAGCCACATCGCCCAATATATTTATAAGTTTTCCTAGTTTAAGGTAATCTTCTCCAAAATATTCTGTTGGATGTGAGTTTTGCAGTATAGTTTTTATCTCCCTTCGTCTATCTTCATCTAAAGAAGATATGTCGGCCTTCAAAAATTCCATAGATAGTTTTAGTTTCCCAGTATCTAATTTACTCTTAACTTCTCTAGCCATTCCATTTAGTTTACCCAAAGTGCTAACTTTATACTGTAAAAATATACTTAACATAATTGCTCTTAGTGATTTTACTTCATCTCCCAATTCATATCTTTCGTTTAATATAGTTTTCAATTTTTGATTGTTTTCTTCTGAAACATCATAATTATCGTAAATTACTAAATAGGCAAGACCTGGAAAATATCTAGATGAGTCGGAATCTAATAACCTGTTAAAATAATTTTTATTATCTTTAGCAATTTTCTCTATTACCCCTTCGTAAGACGTTACTTTGTATTCTGCATTTATGGAAGGTAAAATTTTATCATTAAGTATTGTGTTAAAAGTTTGCATAAATTCTGGTCCTGTAATTAAGTTTCTTTTCTTAGCCTTTAATTGTGCCATTCTGTTATACATTGTCTTCATAACAGAGGCCATTAAATTATCTTTTCTAAAGAAATCTAGTCCAAAACTTTTAGCCATTTGTTTATATGCAGATGTTAGAATAGCATCATTAGATAGATTTGCCCTCGTTAAAGATACTTCCGTAGTGCTAGATAGAGTTTCTTTAGCGTTTACTCTAAAAGTTCTTCTAGTAGATTTCTCTTGACTGGGGTAAATAATAGCAGAAATCGTTTCATCCCTTACAGGTTGAGATTCAGAAGTTGGTCTTACAAGCATTTCTGGTTCTCTATAAAAGGGTTCAATTCTTAAAGTTGAACCCCTATCGGGTTCATATAAATACCTTTCAGTCATTGTCTGTCTTCCATATAACGGGTTGCCTTCTTCGGGAACATATTCTCCAGAAACTATTTCGCTCTTTTGAATAATCTTATCAATCTCGTATAGTATCTCACCCATGTTTAGTATTTCTACTTTTATAATTTTGTCAATGACTTCTTCTGTAAATAAATTTTCATAATCATCATATGGAAATGGTTTATTAGATTTAGCAAATTTTTCTATACTTTTATACAATTGATTCATTTTACCAGTATTAATTTTAGCCGCATCATCTACATCTATTGTTCTTCTATATTTACCTATAATTTTTAAACTGGTTGTATTTAAAAAATCACTTCTTATTTCTTCCGTTTCTGGTCTGATAAGACTTTGAGGTTCTTTATCTTCTCTTAACTCTCTTACAGTTTTTAGATTTCTTTTCCAATCTTCTAAATAAGGATTTTCACTTTCTTCAACCATACTCACACCTGTTTCCACTTCTTACTCATTCTCGGACCAGCAGTAATAAAACCAGGAATGTTTTCATCTGGTTTAAAATTATCTGGTGGTACTTCGGGAACATTCATAGACATATCCTTAGTCTTACGTTCCTTAGGGGGTTCTCTATTGGCATCTTTTTCAAGTTTAGCCAAATTCTTTTTTGCTTCATCTAGTTTTCTTTTTATCATATCGCTCATTTTATTCACCTCTACTTAGTTCTTGTTCAATTCCTTGTACTACATCAGTATCTCGACCTGTTGGCATTCTTCCGTATCTTTGGAAGAAAATCCTGTTTGCTTCTGGAATTCTTCCCATATTTTCTCTAATATCAACTGAAGATTGTCGAATTTTTGCTTTGTGCGCCCAAGCAGAATTAGGGTTAAATTCGTTAAAATTCGCACCAGAAGAAGTACCAGAAGATATATTTTTCCCACCTATTTTTATTTCCCCTGCCTCTAATACCTTTTTAACTAAACTATCTGTCCAATTTAAAAATTCTTGACCATATTTTTTGACTAATGATAAATGTGTTCTCAGCCTATCAGCATCTCGATAAGTATTCTGACCCGACATAGGAGGAATTCTTCTACCATCATCTGTTGTGAAACCTTCTGCCATAGCATCAGTCGGTAATCCTTCCCGCATACCTGCCCTTTCTTTGTTATCCTTTATATTTCTATAACTAAAACTATTATCATAATCAATACCTCCTAAAACATACCATAACGCCTGGAATGCTGTATTATCTCCCTTAGGAATATCTTTTCCTTGAAGACACGAACCTCTTTCTGTGGCTACTATCCCGACAGAATATGCGTCTTTAAAACTTTGTAGAGTGGGGTGTGGTTCTAAATTAGGCGATGCGGTAAAGTCAGCAAAATCACTTCGTCTATCTCCCAAATCTTCTAATGCTCTCTTATATACTAAATCAATCTTACCTATACATAATTGTCCTTCTTCCGAACCCCCGTAATAATCAGAATCTGAGTATAAGTAATAATACATAGCATTGTAATTATTTCTCCCCGCTATATATCCTATGTGTTGGTTTCTAAGGTCATTGTATTGCATTTTATCGACTATTATCTGTCCGAACCTTCTAGAATCCTGAAGCACCGTTTCAAACATAGTAGAAGCCCTTCTTGGGGGTGAATTAATAAAAGATGCTTCCCCGCCCTGAGTCGCCCTCATCATTATAGAATATTTACTCCCAGTAACAATTTCGTACATAAACACACCCATATCATCAAATGGGTATTCTATGGAAATTTCTTTTTTTGCAACACTAATAGTGTTTTTACCTTTACTTGACTCGGAGGAATATCTAGATATACTTGCTACTACTGCTTCTATTTTATCTAATTTGTTATCTTTAAAGAAATAACAAAAAACTAAAACACCCATTCCTATTTCACCTTTTGATGATTTAACTTTACTACTTATTGAAAAATATTGAAAAATATCTCCGTCTAAATTTTCTATTTTACTTAATATGGATGTTTTATCACTATTACTTGTTTTTGCCAAATTATTAGTAACTAAATTCTTTGGAAGAGGTTCAAAAATATATTCTAAATTAAATTCAGTATTTCCAAATAGATATTCTTGGCCGTAAGGTTCATTTCTAAACTTGCTCTCAAAAGTTAGAATCTCATCTTCATTGAGGTCTTTAAATTCCTTTAATGGTCCAAATTTACTTCTAACAATTTCGTCACCCACTCTCTTTATATCACTTGCACTTTTTAATAAATTCTTTTTTACCACCATACGTCTACCTCTTCTCTTTGTTTGTGATAGAAAACCAAACATCGAATTTTCAACTATATCCTTAATATTATTGTTAATTTTATCCTGCACTTCAGGTGTAAATTTACTTAAATCTAGTTGCCCTTTAACTCTATAACTAACTTTTAAAGATTCTAAGTAAGAAACTAAACCATTAACTGTATCTCTAGTTATATTTTTAGATACCTTAATCCAATCTTTATTAGACACCATTCTTTCACCAAGATACATATTTACTTCACTATCACTATAAAATAACATATGACGGTCAGTAGGTTCCCACGTTTCATCACCATAAGGGTATTTTTTCTTATAAAATGCCACTATGTATAAGGGTAATTCCTCTTTCATTTTAGGAAAATATATAAAATGATTTTTAATATGATATAACGTAAAACCCAATTGTGGTGTATTTCGTTCAGTAGGTTTATCTCCTGTGTATTTACCTTCCCCTCTTCCTTCTCTAGTTTGTCTGCCCTGCAATCTTACTTCATATTGTAATCTTGATGTAATTTTCTTTACACTATCTGGAGTTAATACTTCATTAAGTTTATCTTGGTAAATGTCTTCTTTAAAATAATTAGGAATAGATTCTAATGGTTGATTTACAAGGTTCAAGAGTGGGGTGTTGTAATTTTTTTCATCTACACTTTCCAGCATGGTTTCACCTTGTACATAATTTATTCCTTTATAATTAATCCTCTCTCTATGGATATTAATTTCATCAATATCTTCTATAATTACTGGTTTAACCTTTTTACCCGACAATAATTTATTTAAAGCCTTTGGTTTAATAATGTAAAAATTATTAAATTCCTGTAACGTATTAATATCTGAAGTATTGTTAGTTATTGCTTCCTTTGTTGGTAAAAAATTAGTTTTAAAATTTAAAGTTTCCATAGTAGATGGGTCTATCGAATAACTATGTGCCATTATATAAGACACTTTTTCTCTATGGGTATTATCAAAGTCAAAAATGTTAATATATTCATCTTCTAAATCATCTACAATTACATCTCTACTATTATTAATTTTATAATTTCTACGGGAATCGAATGAAATACGCCCTTTAGAATTGTTATATATAACTGGGTGTTGTACTACATTATTTAGCCCCCCGCTTACTACAAAATCAAGCCTTTCAATTTCATTATTCGCATCCACATATAACATTACTTTATCTAATTTAGGATTTTTTATAGCATCTATAACCCACTTTGCTTCCTTACTACTATTGAATCCTAAATTTCTTAAAGGATTAACAACCTCTTCTACACGGAGATTACGAAGCGTTTCATCTACATTAGTACCCCCTTTTTCTCTAATTAACGCCTCATATACTTCGTATAATAGACTTGTAGTTGTCTTTATATCACTTGAACCCCTCAAGCCTTCTCTTTTTATATAAAAGTGTATTGCCTTATTTGATTGTTCTGAAATTCCCTGTTGAAAAATAGTTTTCCATTCCTCTAAGGTTGGTCTAATAATACTCTTCTCAATCTCTGCCACTTCTAACCCTCCTTTCTGTTCGTCTGTCTACGTTATTATTAGCCGCCTCTTTAGGTAAACCGCTAAATCTCTTAGGTGGTCCAACTGACATCTTTTCTGTTTCACCAGCAACTTGTTGTTTACTACTGCCAGACATTAAAGCCTGTTCCTGTAATTGTCCTAATTGGGAGGCATCAATATTAGTACCTGCATATTTATCAACAGGTATTTGTCCCTCTATATCAACCTTAGTAGATTCTTCACTAGGGAATTTCTTATAGATAAAGTCTCCATCTTCGTTCATATCAACATCGAATCCTAAATTTTTCATTTGTACTGCTAGGGTAATTTCAATTTCCCTTCTCCTTAATTGTGCGGTCATATCTTCTTCCTCAGACCTCAACAATTGAACTTTCCAGTCTTCAATTCCAAACTGTCTCATTAAGAAGGGGAACAGGTATTTATTATAAACATTTTGCCCCATCTCAACACTTCTGTTGGTAACTAAAATTTGTAGACCTTCATTATTAAGACCTCCAGCAGTAGTAGTGTCATTTTGGAAAATTTTACTTACTCCATAAAAAGCACATATTCTATCTCTAAGGTCGTCTTTAACAGCAACATAATCCATTTCCTTTAACGTATTCATAAAAGGAATCCATTGTACAGAACCTCCAGAACCTCCCCCGTCATTTTCAATACCCATAATAGGTATGTAGTGTGGGTCTCTTTCTAACTTTTCCTTAACTCCCTTCCAATACTTAACTAATGACTCCATGTTATTAGTCTGTACCGCTAGAATACCTCTTGGGGTTCTAGCCTTTTGATAAGATGTACTAATGTAACCTTCCATAGAGGCTAGGGTAAATATCTGACTATATAGAGTTACTACAGGAGGGTGGCCGTATAATCTACTTGGGCTATATTTACTAAAGTGAATTACCTCACCTGTAATATAATGTTGCTCACCATCCTGTGTTTTATTTGTAAATTCAATTGCACTTAACAATGAATTACATTCGGGACATTTATCATGCTTTTCTTCACTAACGAAATCTCTATGAGTTACACAAGTATATCTATAATGTCCTCTATCCCCATCCTCATCAACCTCAATGAATAGCGTAGTGGGGTCGCCCCGATATAATTCATTTACTCTACTCATAACCACGCATCCATCATCATCAAGATAATAGTCCTTTACTAGAATTAAATAAGCATCATCCATAATATTCAGGTCTGTTTCTAGTTCTTTTAAAACATCAATGAATAGTTGGTGTGAACTGTTTATGTAATCTTTGAAAAATGATTCTGCATATTGTCGTTGTTCAGGGTTAGGAGTTCTAAGGTTGGTTGATTCACAAGCCATACATTCATTGACGTGTTTCTGGTGTTCATACCCACAATCCATGCACTTAAAATCAAAAGCCTTGACCCATTCATATCCTCTACGGAAAATTTCAGTCTTAAGTTGTACTAAACATGACCTAACAATTGTGGAGTTTTTAGCCAAATCATATAGATATTGCCCTGCTATATGTTGTGGGAACCTTCTCTCTTGTATACCCATATTGTATACTTCTTTCTCCTTAGGAGTAGGTGTTTGTCGTCTAATTAAGTTTTTTAATCTGTCTCTTATTCCCATATTTATTCCTCCTTTACAATCGAGTCGATTTCATCCATTAAATTCATTTTATTATTATTTTTATATTTATTAATATCATCTTCATTAATGTCGTACTTTTCAAATTCTCTAGCACCTTGATACCTTGAGTCCTTCCAGTTTTCCCATTTTATTAGTTTGAAAATTTCCTTTACTCTGGGTTTTGCCCACTCTTCTTTTTTAAATCTCTTCTTAATTCTGATGGCTTCTCTAATCAACTTACCTTGTGCTTTTTTCATCCGCAGGTGAGGTATACACTTGTCCAATATTTTAGTGATGTCGTCTTGACTATAAAAGTTTAGCCTATGCTGACTTCTGTTATTTTCACCCACCTTCTGGTCTAAATGAAGGCGACCACATTTAAGTTCACGTTCAAGTTCTTTAAAGAAAGCCCTGCCTCTATTACCAGTAGCAATCATGCCTACTCTTGGTGAGAAGTTAGAGTCCATTGTAATATAACCATCGGAGTCAATGAATCCTGCTACATACGAATACAAGTCTTTCTTTATTTCATCGCCTATAATATAATACTCTCCATTTACATTAGTAGCATCAATTCTCTTTAACATCTTAGATATTGTTTGAGGAGTAGTAGAACGGTGATAAGATTTAGGTAAAAGAGAATGAACTGCGTTTGAAGTAAGACCTGGATTATTACACACTAGGTTTTTAATTAGTTTATCCAAAACAGACTGTCTTGATTTCCTAATTGATTGGTGTGAAATTTCCTTTAGTATCTTTCTAATTTCTTTCTTATTTTGTTTTAATGCTTTACAGCAGTTAAAATATTCATTACCATAGTCTAACTTATTCCTATTGAGATTAGATTCCCACATCTTACAAAGTTTATCAATAACCCTTTTTCTAGTTTCTCCATCCTTAATGTAGTGGAATTTTTTAATTGCTGAAAGGTCGGGTATGAGAAGTTTAACTGCGTTTTTGTAAGGTCTAATCCAATAAACAGAGTCAATGGACTTGTTAATATGTTCAGTATATGCACCTATCATAGTGTCAATAGTTTTGCTCATTTTATCCCTTGAGTTTCCCTTGAGTTTCCTTCTAATCATTCTCATTTCTTTAATTAGGTTGGGGATATTTTTACCATCAACAATAGGTTCTTCGGGTAACTTGCCTAGCATATCTCTAGCATCTGAAAGATTCATTGAGTAAATTTTAGAAATGTCCTTAATGATTTCAGTTTCATCAGATGTCTGATATTGAACCCACTTTGCCAATTCCTGTGTAATTTTATCTTTAGTCTCGGCTTGTCTAGCCTTTTCCTGTTCCAACATAGCCATTAATTTTTCTGTATCTAGTTCTTCTTCTTTACATATTAATTCCAAATATTCCACCTCCAAAATCATTCTTTGGGTTTCCAAACAAGGCCGACCCATCTATATCCACAAAGGAGTCATTAAAAGACTTTGTGGCGTAATTTGCCAATGCTAGAGCAATAACTGTATCATCATGTGCGCCAAGACCTTCAATTCTCCCCTTTGAACTTATACCAAATGCCTCAAGTTCCATAGCAATTGCATTTGTTACTGCCCTCGCTTGGTCATCTGCATATGGGAGAATAATTTTACCATTTTCAAAATTCATTTGTAGATTAAGGATAATCTCTTCCTTCTTCTTTCTACTCATTGTAAATTCCTTTACTGGGAAGTCTGATATATCTTTTAATTCCATAGAGAAAGACTTGGCAAATGTATTAGTTTCAATCATTACTATTTCTGGCTTGAACCTTTCACATAAATCACTTATGCGGGTGATATGGCTTCTGAAATCAATGTTCTTCTCTCTCACCATATGTACGACTTTCTTATTCATATCCTCATCAACCTCTATAACTATCATTACGGTATAGTCTCCATCGGCTGATAATGAGGGGTCATATCCAATATAATATTTGAAAGCCTCTGTGTTACCATGCCATAGAAGTTTACTAGTTCTGTCCTTAGATTTATCAACGTGTTCCTTACCAAATAACATAGTGTTAGAAGATATAGGAATGCAAAGGTATTCTCTTGTAAATTTAGATGACCCAATTTCATTCCTTCTTCTCTCAAGTGATTCTAAATCCCAACGAGAAGGCCATAGTGCATCCCCAGTTTGTGATATGGCGGGGTATCTCTTTACGTCATATTCTGAGTTTTCCTCTAATTCAGAAAATATATCTGTATATGTGAAGGGTGTACCAATCATTCTAAGTGAAGATGTGTGGTGTAGAGTAGGAATCATGTCTCCCCAAAACCAGTCTGTAACTTTTTGAATAGCGGTTAGGCTAAATTCTTTCATAGGGTCGTCTACAATAATTTCATTAGGGTGAAGGCCACGAATTTGTGAACCTACTGAACGTTCTAATATTCTGTTACCGTTGGTTAATTCCATTCTTCCTACTGCCCAACCAGTTTTAGGTTTAAACTTTCTTAAAGCGGGAACGGTGTCAAACATTCTATCTATGTCTTTCATGTGTACTAAAGTCTGTTTTTGATTAGAAGAAATGTAAATAATTTCATATGGGGCAGGTTGAAAAATTAATTGAAATACGCACCATGAATGGAAGAATACGGACTTTCCGTGGTCTCTTGAACAAATGGTAACTGTACGTTGTGAACCTTGAACTCTTTCTAACCATTCACGGTGAAAGTCTGCCATTTCAAAACCGAGAACATTAGTGAAGAAATATTCAAAATTGCCTTCTGAGGCTTTCATATCCATTTCAATTAGTAAGTCCATCATTCTTCCTCCTGATGTTCTGGTGAATAAAATGTAGGTAGATTGCTATTCCTCCTAATTCTTCCATCCATTCTTTTGTGAAATTTTAACAATTCTACATTATTTTCTCGTCTAAATCTTGTTGCCATCCTACTATGATATTTTCCTTTATCTTCTCTAGACATACTATCATATTCTTCTTTAGTATAAGTTACACCATAGGCAGTTTCACCGCCTAACTCTGGAGTAGGATAAGTGGGTAAATTTGATTTGTTTCTCAATCTAGAAAGCATTCTTCCGTGAAATGCCTTATCATCAGTTAGTTCTCCCTTACCATAGTTTGCTTTCTCAGCATGATACTTTATTTTTTGTCCCGCATCTAATTTTTGGTATTCTTCTAATGTTAAATAGGGGCGAAGATTTCTAAGACCTCTAGGAGTTGTTGGTAGTTTAACTTCTTTTCGTTGTTCTTCTAATTCTGGAGAAAAATAGTCTGGTTTGTTAATTTTACGTTTAAGTCTTGTATGTTGTCTTCCATGAAAATTTCTGATTTCTTGCAATTCTCTCATGTCTTCTTCTAAAGGAATGTTAGGGCTAGTTTCACCAACATTTCCTATCGAATTTCTTAATGCTATCAAACGCCTTTGATAAACGGCCTGTTTTGCACTATGATAGTTTTGCCTCTCTTCAGGGCTAGCATTGGTATAATCAGCCAATGTTTCAATCTTTCTCTTCAACACATTTTGCCAATCCATTTCAATCCCTCACAAATTCATCCCAATCTTTATTGTCCAATCTCGTAAACGTACTCAATTCTTTATTACGGGCTGAAAAACCCAATTGTTTTTGAGAAACTTTGTAATATATATCGTCAAGTTCTTCATGAATCATATATTTATCTTCTTGCAAAACAAGTGGACCTTCATCGAAAATCTCACTATTAATAAAAACATCTTGAGGATTATTTCTATCAAATCGGTGAGGTATGTCATAGTAGTCGGCTAAAGTAAGGGTAATTTCAACACCCGCCATTATTCTAGACATAAACTCAGGGTTTTCAAATGCAGATTCTGGAATTGGTTCACTCAAACTATCACGCAAAGTTTCTAACGGTCTTCTAGGGATTAGAATTGGGTTTGCTAAATTTTTAAGAACACGTTCCCACTTCATCTAAACATCCCCCTAATCTTATAAATTACATTAGGGTTAAGTCCCACGCCAGAAGCCATTGTATCATTAGAGATATTCAAGGTCAATATAGTTTCAATATCGTGGGCATAAATGTCCACCCTATCCTCTTTGTAGATTAAGTCAATCACATAATCTACATCATCTATATCATTAATATCCATATAAGACTTATACATAGTCAGTCCCTTCGACTTTCTAATCATATCTGTGGCTATGGTGTACGACTTACTCAAGTTCATCTTCTCTTCATCATATATTTTACTCAATATACCACTTTGTAAAGTCTTTTTAAGTTCGGCCAAATTCTTTTGCATTCCACCTTCCCTATTAGCATATTTTGTGAAATCGGGGTCTGAAATAAGTTCCATCAGATATGTGATAATTAAATTGTCATCAGCAATAGTACCTTGATATTCTTTAATAGGTTTGTCGATAAATACAGTATCAATTTGTGATGCGTCAATACCCTTTGATTCATATATATCGAAGAGAATATTGCCTAGAGCGTTTTGTATTCTTTCGTTATATCTAGTTCTTTCTTGGCGAGATGTAGCCGCTATGTTAGCAATCTTATTCAATACCTCTACTGCATTTTTTGATTGACTCATAAAGTTAGTTAAATCAGCCCTACTGTACATTTTTAGTGATTTAAAATATTTTGACAAATAATCTAAATCATTTGGCTTAATCACCGACACACCTTGAGTTCTAATTTGACGACCAACGGTTTTTTTAACCGAATCTTTTATTTGTGTATAACCATCAGTTTTAATAAATTCAGGGACATCCTTCCCAAAGAAAAACCTTCCATTCATTTCATCAATGTATAAAGGTTCTATAATTGCCTCGATTATATACTTAGCGTAACTACTAACCATTTTTGATTCTGGAATTAGACCTGTAATGTTAGCCCCCTTCCCACTAAGATAATCTGTACCTGTGGCTTGATAACCTAAAGCCTTTACATTTTTTCTACTTAAAAAGGTTCTAGGTTGTTTTTCAATCATATTCGATAGAGTATCAAAGGCGTTTATGGCATCCTTATTTATCCTTGCACATAAATCAGGATAAGAATACATACCACCTTCTTCTAATACCGTATCTGGTATATTATTCTCATCAATTTCAATTCTCAAATATTTATATTCGTGGGGTATAGTATCTGCTAATATTTCTTCTCCCCTAGAGGTAATTTTTCTAAACTTTTTAATAATATCTATATTGTTATCTAACATAGGTAAGTAATAATTTTCTCTATTTTCGATACCAATATTAATTTCTTTGATAAAGGTCTCAAAGGATTTGAGAAGCATTTCTCTTACTTCTGTGCTAAAATTATTAGCCCCAATCATTTCTTCATAGTAATCGTACATTTTAACTAATATCTTCTCGTCTACTGTGAAAAAATCAGATTCCTTAATAGACTCTAACATAAATAATGGGTCTCCATCTTTATCCAAAGTTATATCCAAATCTTCTATTACATCCTGTGCAACTTCNTCTGGATTAACTTCATCCGTAGATTCAGTTTCACCCCTTCTATACACTTGATGGTATCTTTCTAAGGTTTCCCCTAAAACTGANGGTGAGGAGGTAAAATCGTTAAGTAGACCTATGGCCGTTTTGTCATCCCCAAATTGTAAAACATTGACTTGAGGAAATTTAGTAACGTATACTGGTAATTTAATATTCTCCAACATTCTTTTTTCTTCATCATTTAATTCCATGTTTAAACCACTAAATATTTCAGTAAAGGTTGTGTCCCTTTCACCCATTAGCATAAATTTATTATAAATTGCTTCCCAATGATTGTAGAGCATGGCTCGATTTGTCTTTGACTTAGCGTTAAGGACTTCAAAAAATGAAGTTCTAAATTCCCTTTTAACCTTACCATCAGTTTTAGGTCTTAGTAAAAATTCTAATAATTTTGTTACCTCATCCTGTCTATGTAACCCAACTTCGTTTTTCATATCATTGATTGTTTGCGGTAATCGGCTATCCTCTTCCATTGTTATTGAAAATGTACCCAGTTCAGCATTCAATAAAGTTTCCATTGTTTTAAATGATGATTTAATTTGTCCCAATAATAATTTAAAACCTGCCTCGCTAATTTTTCTATCGACTTGATATTCACCTCTGGAAGAAAAGCCCTGCATATTAGTGGCACTATTTCTATCAATTAATCTATAACTGGTGATGTCTCGACCTAAATTAAGACCCACCAATGCTAACTTTAGTTCTGCCATAGGGGAAAAATCTTCACCCAAATATTGCATTAATATACTATCGTCAATGGTTGTAAAGGGGCTAATTTTACCCCCAATTATATTATCTTTTTTATTCTCTAATGCCTGTTGTAATTCTTCTGTCATATTATCTCTCCTGTATAAGTCCTATTAATTGTAAATATTCAATGGCGGTATCTGTATCTATTTCCCCTGCCTCTACTCTTCTACTTCTCCCTGCTTCTGTAAAAGCCTTAAGAGAAGGTTTGTAATAAGTGAGCCTAGAGTTCATATTCCCTAGCAGGTCTAGTATATTATTTAAAATTACCTCTATTATACTAGAAGCCTTTTCGTCAATAAAGTTTTTTAATTGTTCTTCTATTTGTTTAAAATTTACCCCATCATCTAATAATTCATTTAATTTTTTAAAATCACCATTTATGCTATATTTAGAGAATTCTTTAAATTCAGTTGTAATGTTCATGTTAAACTTGTCGAATATGAAAAGCATATTTTCTAAAACAACCTTACCCATATCAATAGTGCCGACAGAAGAATCTACAAATTTATAATCAGCGGGTTTCTGTATCGGTGGGTTGAGTAAAAGGATAGTGATGAGGGGATAAGCAGGTGCTTTGGCCTCAGAAATTCTATTAATTTCACCACTTCCAAAAAAAGTTTCATCGTATTCTACAATCTCAGAAATAAAGGCTCTTAATCCTGTCCTCCCCTTTATATCACCATATGTAATATCCACACTTTCTTTTTTAGATTCTAAATAACCGTCTTTTATTGGGTTATCGGTTTTACTTTTAATTTGATTTATTCTCCTGTCAATCTCTACTTCCTTTTCTTCTTCGGTCATATCAGTAAATGGAAAGTTATTCACAACGTAATCTCTAGGACTTAGTTTGCCATAAAATCTTTTCCACGAAGTTTTTTCATCTGTTTCTTTAACAGATACAATTTCAGGAGATTTTTTTCCCTCTACTTGTCTTAATTCTGCAACCCTTTTGGGTCTAACCTGTGTCCCTGCGCTAATATCCGCAAGTTGTCCTCTAATTTTTGCAGAATCTTCACCTTGTAGTAAAATATCTCTTAGAATTTTAATCTTAGCGACTTCTGATATTGAGTCGTTCATAAAACGCTTTAGTGGGTTATTCCCATCTACGGTTTCTATAATTTTATACAGTTCGACAAATTTACTTTCATTAAGTCTAGGGATAGCCCTTTTTGCCTGTTGTGTAGGTTTATATTTAATAATCTCCCCACTATCAAGAGATTTTAATAAACCTATAAATGTGGTATCGAGTTCACCCGCAAACTGCTCTACTATCTGAGCGTAGTTATCTGGTATTCCTTCCTTGTAGAAATTTATAATTTTTTTGAGTTCTCTATTTTTCTTAGCATATTCAAGAATTTTAATAAGGGTCATAGGATTTTCTGCTAATCTTTCAAAGGCCATATCTCTAACATTTGGTTTGAGGGCAAATTTAGTGAAATTAATTTCATCATCAATATCGCCCAATGTTGAACCGTCGCCAAATACCTTTATGTTACGCCAACCTTTATCACCGAGTAAAGATTCTAGAACCTCTACTACTTCATCAATTTTTTCTGGATGATGTCTAATGATAATTCTAGCAATTACTGTTGAAACTTTATTAGCGTTCTTTGTTTTTAAATCACTTACAAGTTCTGGTATAAAAACAGAAACATCATTATTTGTTAATTCTACTTCTTTAATATCTTCTAAAACGGTATCGTTAAATTCCTTTCTAGTGGCTATACCAGTAAAATTAGCATAAAAACCTGTTGGTTGTATTGCCATACAATCACTTTAGAACAAGGATAGCGGCTAGAATTGGCAAAGCGGCAACAAGTCCTGGCACTAATTTCCTAATCAATGCCAGTAATTTCTTTTCCTGAGCCTCACTAATAATACCCAAATCTTCAGCCATATCTACAAGTTCTTCAGCCAAATCTCCAGCGTCTTCAATTTTTTCTTCTATATCGGTCATGTTCTCACCTAATAAGCCGTACAAGTAAGTCATATTTATACTTAACTGAAATCAAAGGTTTGTTGAATGGCTTCTAAAAGGTTAAAAATTGCATCGTAACCCCTTTGTATACCACTTTCAATCATTTCAAATTTCTTTTCAGCCTTATCTCCCACAATATTACCACTTTGCATATCATTATATAACTTTTTTAGGTCATTAATTGCTTTCATAGCATCTTGTAATTGATTAAGTATATTTTGTGTGGATTCTAAATCCTTTAAAGGGTCTGGTAATAGTTTCTTAATTGTAAACTTATTTGAAAAGAGTTTATCCCTTTCGTAGTTTTCAGTAAGGTAATCATACACATCTTTTTTCTTAGGACTATTCATTAGGCCAAATTCAACTCTTATTTCTGCTAGAATATCATCGAAGAGTTTACCCTCTCGTACTCCCGCATCTGCTATCATTCTCCACGCCATTATAATATCTCCCTTGTAATATTCATAACAAATTTATCGCTGGATTTTGAATAACCTATTATTTCTGCCTCTAATGTCATAGTTAGTGTAGAATCTGTGGAACTAATAGAAATAAACTCGGTTGTAAGGGGTTTTTCTTCATAACCAATCAAAAACTTTTCCTGACTATCATAAGCATTTACTATACTGTCGTCGTTTAAGTCTACTAAATATACTCCACCGTCTAATCTAAAATCCATAATTAGTTTAGCGACATCTCCATCACCTACTACTTTAGTTTCAATTCTTATCTCTAAGGTTGAATCTAATTTGTGATTACCAGTATCGAATTCTCCCCCATATGCGGCTACACTAATTTTTTTTAAATAACTAGATTCTACTTCATCACTAATGTGTACTTGCGTAATATCATTTGCCTTTAGAATCTTTTCCCACATATCAAGAACCTCTAGTTTTTGTGTAAATTAAAATCATATTCTTTTGAATATTTTCAGCCAACAGTTTAAATTCCTGCAAGTCTAATCTAATAGAAGCCTCATCTAACATTTCTCCATCGTTATATAGTCTAATGGTTTCTTCCATCTCGGCAACAATATCCTTAAGTTTTGCAATATCGTCTATTAATTCCCCTGCGTCTATTTTTAAAATACTTTCCCACTTCATTTTAATCCCTCGCTGTAAATGCACTTCTTCTCTTTGGTAATTCATTTTTATGATAAAGTTTAACACTTTTTTCGTTGTGTGGATTTTCAGACATTATAGTGCCATCTGGCATTTTATGTGTCTTACCTTTCCATTCTTTACCATCAGCAGTATAATGTTTGCTAGTTGGTGATTTGTCTACTTTATCATCTAGGGCTTCAACCATTGGTTCTTCTTTATCCCCATCTTCATCAAAGTCTAGATAATCTGGCTTTTGGTTTTTTAATATATCTTTCCATTCCATTTTTATTCCTCCTCTAAAATAAAATCCCCATATTCAGATTCCCTTAACCAATCATAATGGTCGATAGCATCATCAATAACGTAGTTTAAATATTCTTCATCAAAATTTTCTAACTCTTCACTAGCATCAATAAAACCCTGCATACCTACTGCACCACCTTCATCTTTTAATACCTTTTTAATAAATTTAACATAAGTCTCATATCTTTCAGTTCTTACAGCCTTTAGTTTCGCTTTTAAAATATTTTCCCAACTCATTGTAATCTCTCCGCTACTGTGTCCCTTATCTCTGTCCATACTTCGGGGTATCTTTCTATAAGAACCTTTTGTATAACCTCGACTTGTTGAAT
>JGI24006J15134_10000455_pt1 | contig 25257 bp, 38 predicted proteins | sample LinPmetageLP53_FD_15134 | JGI IMG/M metagenome (IMG submission 15134)
AGAGCCGCAAAGAGCGAAGCAATAAACCCAGGGGCTGCCGCAGCTTTAGCCGCTCCAGCACTTCCTGCAGTTGCTAAATTTTCAGGGGCCAATGGACTGAGCGCCGATGTTATTGCGTAAGATATTGCAAGACCTAAAAGTTGTCTCAAAAGATTCTTAAAAATAGCTTTCATTGCGGTTCCAAAATCTTCTCCCTCAACGATTGCCCCGGCAATTCCATCACCCACGCTTGCGAAGGCTTGCCCCATGGTGTCGCCTGCTTGCTGTCCTAAGGTTTTTGTCTGTTCAAGCAACGCGTTGTATCCCTCTAAATTTTCCTGGTCTTCTGCACCGCCTAAACCACCCCCACCATCACCACCTACACCTTGCCCACCTGTTCCGTCTGGAGCAGTAACCGAACCGCTTCCACCGCCGCCACCACTTAGACTTGTCCAGGTGTTTGAAAGTCCGTCAAGCACAGAGCCAAGAGAGACGGCTCCCTTCTCCACCTCTTCCATTTCATACTTCATACCTTCTAGCCACGAAATTGAAGCGTCTTCGGCAGCTTTTAACCCTGCAACAATCCCACTCTCAACACCAAACTTTTCAAGAATTCCATCGACCAATCCACCTATCATTTTGAAGGCTCCGAAAAGTGTAGAGACAATAAATTGTACGGCTGAAATTAGTGTGTTTGCTAAGCTCTTAAACATGTTGCCCCAATCGCCCTCAAAAGCATATTTGAAGGTGTTGAAAATACCTCCAATCGTGTCAAACAAGAAGCCAAACATATTCATCAGGCTGTTGGCCATCTCAACCACAACGTCTATGATGGTTGAACCCCACGCATCCCAAAAAGCCATGACCATTTCCGACCCAGCTTGAAAGATAAAAATAATACCATTTATCATAGACTCAACGTATTGAATCGCTGTGTCTAGCCAGGTAGCCCCTGGGCCTTCTGTAAAATAGGCAACAATATCGTCCCAATTTTTAATAATTGCAAAGATAGCCGCACCAATGACGGCCACAATAATACCTATAGGGCCGGTCAACAATGGAAGTATGCGTAAGAGCGCCCCAATACCTGAAGAGAATTTTCCAATAAGCATTAAGACGGGACCGGCTGCAGCGGCGTAGGCTCCCCACCTGACAATTGACTTTTTTGTTTCTGAATCGAGAGAGGCAAATTTTGATGCTAAGCCCGCAACAAAATTAGCGGCTTTGGTAATTGCTGGAAGTAAAATTTCTGACAAAGAAAGAGCTGCCGCTTCAAGTGCAGATTTCATTTTGTCAAGAGCTCCTTTTGTTGTGTCTTCTAAGACTGCACGAGCGGCTCCCGCTGCGCCCTCAGCATTGTAAAGTTTCTCGCTTAGAGTGTCCCACTCTTCGCCGTTTTGTTGGAGTACTGGAATTACTTTTCCGGCCCTATCTCCAAAGAGCTCAAAGCCTTCTGCCACACTAAGGCTTCCAGTGAATAATGTTTTTAGTATCTCTTCGGCTGGCACACCCTTCTTTGCGAGGGTTGTCATTGCCTTGGTCAAAGCCGTTCCCGCAGTGCTTGCTTCAATTCCGTTGTTTGTCAGAATTCCAATAGCTGCGGTCGTGTCTTCTAAGGATATCCCAAGCGCGTTGGCTGTTGGTCCAGCCTTAGCCATTGCAGCACCAAATTTGTCTAGGTCAAGTGCCGATGACCCAAAGGCTTTTGCTAATACGTCCACAACCCCATTTGTTGAGCTTGCATCTAAGCCAAATCTGTTCAGCGTGGCACCAACCTCAGCGGCTACCGTCCCAAGGTCTTCGTCAAAAGCAATACCAAGAGACAGAATGCCTTCTGTCATGCTTTCAATTTCGCCCTGGCTTTTACCTAGTTTAGATAGCTCAAGTTGTAGCCCTGCGACTTCGGATGCTGACTTGCTTGTTGAAGCTCCAAGCGCTTTTGCCTGTGCTTCAAGTTTCCCCATTTCTTGAGCAGTAAAACCACCGACGGCGGCAACCTTAGCCATGGCAAATTCAAAGTCAACAGCGGACTTCCCAGCAATAGCCGTAATGGCTAAAAGTGGAGCAGTGAGCGAGGCTGTTAAAGTCTTACCTGCGGCCGTTGCTTTTGAGCCAAATTTTTGAAGTGATTTACCCGCCCTCATCAAGGCGGCGTCGAAGCCTTTAGCTTTTACTCGTAGGACTATCGATAAGAGAGACTGTTTAGCCATTTGGTTTTCTTTGTCGTCGGTTTTTTAAGTGGTCCACTACAGCGTCAATATCGTCCTTTGTTACCTCTTGTCTTTCAACTTCAAAAGGATAAAAATCATCAGGCTTAATTGCGGGCTTTCCCTTGCCTCTATTTTGGTTGGCCAAAATTGATAACAAGTAACTATGCCTGCGCCATTCAAGCTTTTCATTTTCAAGAACGCTAGACGTGAAATATGACACCTCTCGGAATGTCATATCCCAAAACTGTTCTGGGAGCAAGCCCGAAGACAAAGCAACCCGATAAAAATCGTCCCAGGTCACTTTTTTCCCCGGGCGATTTAGTTTCCCTCCTCCGTGTCTGCCTCCTCTTCAGGAGCAAAAACTTCGGTCATTTTATTGCTCAACATTTCGACAGTCTCCGGACCATCTAAAAGGAGCGCTGCGAAATAGTCAAATTCCATTTCAAATTTCTCTTGCTTTCGTATTGCCGCGTTGAGACAACCGCACCACGCGATTTGAGGCATGACTTCAAGAGGGTTTTCGGCAACGGCTTTTTCCAAGTCGCCTAGCTTTACATTGAATTTCTGTGTGAGAATTCTGAAAGCATTAAGGTTAAGATGACAGTTGAATTTCTGTCCTTCGATTTCGAGCTCAAAAGCTCCTCGCATACTGTTCTGCATATTACATAAGTTTTCCTACCTACAAAGCCCGCAAAATAGCGGGCTTTGAGGGGACAGGAAAACGTTCAACGATTAAGTGTGAACAGCAGAATTTATGTCGCCATTTCCTTCAATCGTGCAGCTATACGTTGCAAAGTCATCTACAGAAGCACTTACCTCAATAGAAGATATGAAGCCCTTGCCATAATACTCATAGTTTGAAGTGTCTCTGTCAGAGAAAACAACTAGAATATCCGTGCGGTCTTTTGCAAGCTCAAATAAGCTCTGGAAGTTTCTAGGTGCAGTTAGCGAGCCTGGTACTGAAAGTTCTACCAAGCCTTCGACCTGCATGCTCCAGGTTTGTAGGCCTGGAATTGTGTGACGAACAGAAGAATCTGAAAGAACTCCTGATGCATCTTTTTTACAAGCCGTTTCAATCGTTGCGTTTGAAAGGCTTAGGGTTGCGTTGGTGCTACAAGCTACTAGCTCTGCCACATCTGGGTCAAGAGGGTCGGCTGTAACTTCACCAGCTACGCCAGTGACATAGATGCCAATTGCGTTTCCGTGTACTGTTGCCATGGGATTAGGGGGTTTTTTGTGGGTGTGACGTCTTTGCGAAAATAGCAAATGACAACCCAACCAAGTCTCCCTTGTTCGTACAAAATTTATTCCTCTAGCTGGTCATCTCTCCAGGCATCATAGTCAGCGTCCTCATCTCTTGCAACTCCAGACCCATTACAATCTCTGCACGTGGTCCATTCGGGGTACTCCCACCCTGTTGGGCCGGTCTCTCCATCACCTCCACAAGTTAAACATCTTTCAGGTCCTTCATGGTCTTCTATTGGCTCCATCATATTTGTATGAATTTTTTGGTTGATTTCTTTAACTTCCTGGTGACCTCTACACGATTACGCAATTTTCTAGCGGTGGCCTCCGCATCTTTCTGTATGGCGTTCATGGTAACCTCGAAAGCATACAACGCTGCTTTCTGGTTAATCGTGTCCATGATTTCATACACGTCAGCCCCTGAAGTTAGTAGGCTTCTCATTTCTGTAACATTCATTAGTCTCTTCATGGGTGTAAGAAAACAAATGAACACACAGCTTGAATAGGGGCGGTGCTTGGTCACAGGGACTGTTTAGGGCTTGTTTAAGGGCTTTATTTAGTTTTAGAGTGGTAACAGCTACCTGATTCTAATTGGACTCGATATGGAGCTTGTATGCGATTTTAAGCAAAATAAAAGGGGCTCAGCCGAAACTGAACCCCTTCACTAGGTCTAGTGAAAAATAAACCTACTTTGTAGCCTTAGCTTTTTTTGCTTTCGCCAACATACGAGACTCAGCCCTTAGCTTGAAAATTTCATTTACACGAACAGCTGAAATTGTGTGACCATTTTTTAGCTGGACAGTGAATGAACCATTGTCATCTAATTGACGGACTTTTGCTGCTCTGCGAATCTCTGAAATTCTAGACGACGTGCAAGCTGCAAACTTCGCTGCTAAAGTGTTATTGTGAAAACAGCTTTGACCCTCAGGTGTGGTCACGTGAATTCCTGCTTCACGCTCGTCTCTAATTGTTTCAAGACCCATCATAGCACTCATACGAGTGTCAGACTTTTGAGTGTGTACGTGATGAGAAGGAAAGGCTTCAACTCGCTTTGGCTTAGGAGCCTCAACAAACGTAACTTTGACGGTCTTGTCTGCGTTGCGCACAACTTTGATTTCACGGTCTTTTTGGTCAAACATCTCAACCACATTGTTGCCTCGCTTAAGCTGCTTGCTTAATGTGTTAGCTTTAACTTCGAGGGCTTTTGCTGCGTCTGCAGTAGTTTTGAAAATAGTATTCATAAGAATATTTTTTAGGGGTTTTGTTTAAGACGTCTCTCGACGTTTCGACCAATCAGGTCTCATCAGTTAAACTTATTATTTAATCCCTTGAGTATAACCATTTGTGCCATTCCATTGGTTAAGAATCATCTCCTTGCACTCTCTCAATAGAAAGCCCTCATATCCGTAGGCACTCACTAGCTCCATGTTGCCTAAGCAACTAAGGGTGTACTCATTCAGGCACCACCCTTTACAATCATTAAATTCGCATATCTCAAAGCGGCTATTGTTTATCTTGTAGACATACTTATATCCTGGGTCCTTAAGAACTAATTTTTTTGCTAGGTCTCTGCTGGTGTATTTTTTAGAATTTTTCATGTTTGAAATGTTTTACTGTTTGTTTGATGTTCAAATATACAACTAACTTCTTTACTCTTCGACGAATCAAATGCAAAAAAACGCTAATTTTTATTTTTGCCTAGTTGGAGCTCATTCAACAATGAGCTTCCAACCGTAGACCGTCGGGCGACGTTTCGCGCAGATGCTTTGGACACTTGCAAGATTACCTCCTACAATCGCATGGACCTGTTTTGGTGTCAGGTTTGTGTGTGTAGTGCCTGTGTGCGTGATGGTGAATGTTGTGCGTCCTGTGCGCTTTGTACGCTCTTCAAGATTGAAAGCATACCTAATTTTGTGACGTCCTGAGGTACGGTCAGAATTATCGTAAACAACGCCATTCACAATAGCAAGAGCGTGAGAGCGTACAAGTATAAAAAAGCGCCCTTTTGGATTGCGTCTCACAAATTGATTTATAGTGCTTGTGGCATACACTTGATTGACCTCTTCACACTTGAAACCCAAGTCAGAAAACAAGGCTTCAGAACGGTTGATAACAGCCAACGTGCTTGTCCCTCTTTTGTTTCTGCGGTTGTAATGTTGTGCAGCAAGACCATGAGCCTTATCATAATCGCAATTTGTAGCGTTTGAAATAGCTCTCACAACGCAGTCGTTGTTTTCAGTTGGTTGAATGTTTGAACGCTTGACATTCTGTGTGGTGTAACCGTTTTGAAATTTCATGATTCTTGTTTTTAATGTTCGTTTGATATTGTAAAGATACGCATACTATGTTCATTCTTTGACGAACAACCTGAAAAAAAAATCACCTTAAACTAAAAAACCCAGCAATGGCTGGGCTTTTAGACTGAAAAAAAATTGAAAAAAAAACTACATTGACACGACAAACTCGAAAACCTGCACTAAAATATAGACTTTACCCTCCTCTTCTGATTCCATTCCCATGTTTACAATACGCGATTCAAGCAAGGTATAGGTGAAGCCACCTGTTCCAGTCATATCATAAGCGCCAGACTTATTGACCAGGGCTGTCCTGACCTTGTTTCCAGTTCTCATTGCTACGGTTGCGGTCTTTGCATACGTATAAACTTCAACTTGGTATGTGTCGCCTTTTGACGTGTTTTCTTTTGGGGTGCTGAATTGCGTTCCAACAAAGTCCATCATGATAGCTGGCATTGTTGTGGCCTTCTCTCTCACATAAGGATAAATTCTAGTGCTGACTTCACCAACAACATTCGTGTCGTCTTTTAGCAGCTTGTAAACTAAGTCTAGCATGTTATAGTATTCTAAAGGTTTTTTTAATTGCTGAAATTACTCTTGGAACTACGGTGTTTATAGAATCTTGATAGGTCGATTCTATGAAGCCTTTTCCAGTTGTTCCTGGGTGGTTAATTTTATCCGTGAATCTACGACCTATTTTGAAACCTTTCGAGCCCGGTTTTTTAATAGTTCTCACACCACCCTTTGACCCAAGTTCAACGATGTGCGCATAGGAGGCTTTGCGAGGTCCCTTCAATCTAGGTCCAGTCCTCACATTGATGCTGTCAAAAGTCATCCATGAAGTCGTTGCAATTGACTTTTTTAGATTGCCAGTTTTGCCCTTTGGAGCACGTGCCCGCATTCTATTCCACGCAGGTCTCATAGCTCTTCGCATGGCCCTGTTTAGTTCTCTGCGTTTTGTCTTCCAGCCGCCCTTCAATCTTACAAGCTCAAGGCTCTTAGCGAGGCCAAACATTTTCATATCTACAAATTGAGCCATCAGTCGAGTATTGTTGAATCTAAAGCAAAGGCAATTATCATTTGATATCTTTTGCGTCCTCGCTCTGCTATTCTGACAAGTTCATATATTTCTCCCTCAAAACTTAAGCGCTCTGTTCCTGTTAAGCCAGACCTGTAACGGATTGTAAATTCTGAAACTGTTTTAGTTTGTGGTTGGTCTGCAACTTCGACCTCTTGTGAAGAGGACGAAAGCATGTCTTTCTTTCTACATGGAACGGTAGCCACATCTTCCCAAGCTAGAGTGCTTTGTCCAAAGGCATCATGAGTGCCGTTTTCTTTTAACGAAATGCTGTCAAAATCTATTTTATCGCCAGGTGTAGCGGCGGTTGTATATAGCTTGAAAATCGATGCTGTTGTAGTTATTACAAACTCGTAGTCTTGCCAGTCTGTTGTCAAAGCTGGGTTCTTTATGGTTTCAGAAGGTGTTAAAACAGCGTCACCTATTTGGTAAAAAGTGCTGCCTTGATTATTCCCCCCGGATGTTTGCCCTCGAACCCTCATCGAAAGTCTGTAGGTTTTATCTAATGTTTGCCCGAAAGTAGCATACAAATTGGCCCCAGTTCCCTGGGGTGTCACAACTGTAATTCGCATAAATTCTTCTGAGTTCCATGTTTTAGTTGCCACAGGTGTGCCAGTTATTTCAGGGATTAACCATTGCGAAAGATTAGAATTCACAAAGTTGGGATAAGTGACAATTTCAGGTCCTGTTGTTCCCGACGTGGCAAGGCGTTGTATTGTGACCTTTCTGTCTAGTTTACCTGCTCCTATCATCGCACAATCATTTCAGGATTAAACGGCTGGCGGATAGACGACCTTTTGTATTGATTACAAAGATACTTAAAAGCTAGTGGAGGCTCAACAACTCGACCGCTCAAAACGGCTTCCCTGTTTTCATACATGTGACCCATCATCAAAAGCACCGCTTGTTGTAATGCTTTAGGTATTGTTAAAGCAAGCATGGCCACTGTTATTTTCATCACAACAGGGTTGTTTTCTGTGAGTGACGTGGGCTTAACATCAGGGTCTATTTCCACCACGGTCGGATATCCGGAAATTGATGTCTTCCAATCTCCTCCAATGAGACTAGTTTCAGTATTGTTTTCGTTAAAATATTTAATGCTACTAACCGCAACTCTTTCTGCAGGATATGGCAATGTAAATTCTCGAACGAATTCACTATTTGTTACAGTGATAACAGCAGACCCAAAAACTTCGCCTATTTCATTTTGGACAGCTTCCTGTGCAGCATAAGCAATCAAATCTAGGTAAGCACTATCAGCAGAATATGTGACGCGCAAATGGCTCTCAATAACAGCTGTTGTGAGCGTTGTGATTATGTTGTTGTCTGTTACGGTTTCTTGAATTGTTTGTCTCATATTTTTTGATAAATAAAAAACCCCAGCCCGAACGGGCCAGGGCTTTTTTGATTAGCTAAATTCTGAAGGATTAACTCCAGTTAACGGTGTTATTCAAAGCTGTCCTCCAAGAGAATGAACCAGAACGACGTGGAGCAGCGTCCACATGTGCGTTTGCAATCACTCGAACTAAGCCAGAAGCTCCCGACGTATATGGGTCCACAAGGACGTCTATTCCGCCCCAGTATGCAACGGCCAAATCTGAGAAGTCTGCGAAGATAGCTTCTGTTGCCGACATTTCAGTTGTTGTAACCATTGCAGGGTATCCATAGATGCTTTGTCCCTCTGCAGCAAACTTACCAGAACCAGCGTCTAAAGCTGCTCTTTTTAGATTACGTAATACTTGAGGGTGCATCAAGAATTTTGCTCCGTCAACCATCGCNTTTGCAGTCAACAAATCTTCTTCCATAAGAGCAGGAAGGTCTGCAATTGCAAACTCATTAGCGGCCGTTGCGTCAGCTGTTAAGCCAGCTTTAAGATTAGTTAAAACCTTGTCGTCAATTCCAATTCCCATTTCGCGATTGATATCACGAACAACAAAAGCATCAATTGCGTTGATGTTCTGAGCAAGAAGCTGCATGCTGTATTCGTTAACAGCAGCCACTCTTTCAGGTGTCAGCGTTACGTTTACGATGTCAAAATCGCTTTCAGTTGCCGCAGTTGCTTCATTTGTAGCAGCCGCATCAATGTGGTCAGTTTGAACTGGGATGACAACAGAACCAGAAGCCTGGAAAGTTGTTGCACCTAAACGCTCAACAACAGATTGAGGGCGAAGCTCATTAACAATGTTTGGAACAATTTGACCTGACGTTGCAGTTGCAGTTGAACCACCGCCACCGCCTACCGTGTTATCACGATAAAGGAAGCTAGGAACTGACAGGTTTCCGGTGTTGTTAATACCGAGGGCAGCAGACTCATTTCGAGCCTCCTGGTGCATCTCAAGTTCAAGACCTGTCAATTTGCCCCCAGTAGCGAGCTCTTTGACCGCCTTTCCAAGAGAGTAATTTTGATGGATATCTTTCATCTCGTTACGGGAATTTGGGGTTGAATTAGAACGGGTTGTTTCCTCTTTCTTTTTTTGACTTGCAAGCTCCGTCTCGAGGGAAACAATATCGTCTCGAAGTTGCAATGCTTGGATACTTTGCTCTGTTGTAAACTCCGCACTTTTGAGGTTAGTCAAATCGCGAAGCTCTCCTAGCGCTGTATCCCGCTTGTCCATGATTTCAATAGAATTCACGTCTTTGGGTTTTTAGGGGTTCGAAAAATCTCGCGGCCTCATTTTTGGTGGTCTAAAATAAATTTCAGAGCATCCACCTTTGTGAAAGCGAGGGGTTTGTCCTGTGGGGTTGTTTCAACGTCCATGGTTGGCTCCGGTTGTCTCTCCTCTTGTTGAGGTTCGAGGTTAGGGGTTTGAGCCTCCATTTGAGCTTCATTCAGCTCCGCAAGGATTTCTTTTGTGTCTTCTTCCGCTGTTGCTGCTTCCATACTTCGGAGAGCAACTTCAGTGGTGGGATAAGCGGGCACAGGTGTAAAAGTCACCTCGTACAATTTATCGATTCGATTGATTGTTCTAAGTGGCATTTTCTCATCACTTCTAGACCATGTGTCCTCGGCTATTGTAAAGCCAAAACTCATACCGCCCACAATATCATTTTTAACCAGTTCAGACAAGTCTCGAGCCGTGCTTGTTTGCGGTAGCTCAAGGTCAACCCGAAGGCCCTCATCATCAACAGTTAAATTCATATTGCGTCCAGCCCTTCCCAAAGGGGTCGACCAGTCATGATTAAACAGAGCAAAAGTGTTGCTCATATCAACACCCTCAAGAGCCGTTGAATCGACGCGCTCTCTAAACTGGTCACCTATGGTTGTGACGTCACCAAATTTGATTGCGTAACCGCTTAAAGTTTGCTTCTCTCCATCGTCGCTATTTTGATAGCGCACCTCGAGGTTTGTTGAAATTCTTATTTCCTTATTGTCTTCCATACTCTTCTCTTCATTTATTATTTTTTTGCACCAACTTCGCATGGAGGTTCCACCCCATGCTGCATACATAATTGAGCCGCAAATTTCTTTACCGTCGTCATCTGTAAACTTGCCTTGATTGTAAACTTCTGCCCTAGATAAAAAGCTAAAAGTCCTTTTCACCGTTTGCAAGCTTAATGCTTTTCGAGAAGACAATTGACTTGCACGTGTCCAACCTACAGGGGTACCACAAGAAGAGCCATTTTTCTCTTTGAATCTAAGAGCTTTTTTAGCTGCGTTTGTAGCGCTTTGTGGATAGTTTGAAAACGACATTTCTTTATTATGCTCTCTAAGTTAAGTTGTGTGCAACAGCTGTTGATTTTGCCAACGCGGCAGAATTGACTGATTTACCAATTTCATATCTAAATTTTTCTTTACCCACACGCTCATTCCATGGGCCTATCGCGGCATTCTGACAAGCTGTTTCGGTGGCGGAGCTTGCAACTAGAGCAGTGGCCAAAGAACCAGTGCCTGATTTTTTTGCAAACCTAAAACTACTAGGAGCCTCTGTTGCCATCGCCGCGACAAGTCTGCCTCTCATAGTTGAGGCAGCTGCGGCATCGTCACTTGCTGCTACAACCGTGGTATATTCCCAAGTTCTATCTTCAATTTCAGGTGAAGTTTTAGTTATGAAGGGGGTTGTCTCGCTCATGTTGGGCTCTCCTGAATTTCTGCAAGAAACAACTTTGACATAAAAATAGTGGTTTGCCATAATTATTGGGTTGAAATTTTATCGCCATAGCCCTCCATTTTATCTAGTGGGATAACGTTTAGTGGTACAAAATGGGTGTCTCCGTTTTCAGCCGGGTTAAGCCCCTCGATTTTTCTGACTTCGTTGATGGTCATAACACCATCACGAATCATTGTTGAGTAATAATTTGAACGCGTTTCAGCGTCAGCTCTAAGCAGCGAACTCATGTCAAACTCAACCTCAACGGTTTTACGTTCTCTTTCCGTGAAAAGCTTGTTGTTTAGCTCGTTCTCAATTCTCTTTACTAGGGGTGCAATTGTATACGAAGCAAAGAATATATTTTGCTGCTCAACATTGCTGAAAGATACGTTTGTTTCAAGACCCACCAAAGCGGCTGGGACATTGAAAATTCTTGCGATTTCTGAAGCCTGCATTTTGCGGGTTTCAATAAATTGTGCATCGTCTGGTGGGATACCGATTCGGTCATATTTTATCCCATGCTCTAGGATAGCCGTTGCGTGTTGCCCACTACGTCCATGGTATTTGTTTTGCCAAGCATTTTGGAGTGCCATAAATTGCTCATCTGTCAATGAATTATCTACAGAAAGCACACCACTTAAATTGCCACCAGAACCAAAGAAACTAGCTCCAAAATCAAGAGCCGCTTTTGACAGACCTAAAGATTCTCTGTGGTACTCAATTGGGCTTATCCCGCGGAAGGCCGAAACGACAATGACTTCTTGCTCTAAAAAGTTATAGCTACCTCGTGTGCCATCACCTGAATACTTGTATACGGTGCCGCCATCTGGTGCGTCTCTTTCCTGAACATTTTCAGCGGGCATGTAAACCAAAGCCGTGGGCTTTGTACCCAGTCTTTCAATATAAGCATAACCCTTGCCATAAAGCAATGAATCTGAAATGATGCCTTCCCAAAAATCAAAAGCCGACGTGTGAGAATCTGAGTAGTGTGTGAGTAACCCAGAAACCGGGTGCGATATCATTTCACGACCAGAAGATTTTGTTTTGTAAACAGCCCTGTTTAAGGTCGCAACTGTTTGGGCAATTTTACTTATACAAGCGTACACTGTTGCAAGCTTCAAAGAATCGTCCGGGGTTATGCTTGAACCTGACCTAGTATTTGCCCCCAGGCCATTAAAATACAACGCTGGATTAACGCTTGAAGAACGCTCTTCTTTCTTACGACCAAAAATGCGGGTGAAAATACTCATACAACGCAAAAATAGCTAGCTATGCTTTAAGCTGTCTTTGTCGTTCGTTTTTTCAAATGGACAATTCTCTCAAGGGTCTTATCTTGGAAGATGTGACCCGCCACATTTGTTTTATTCTGTCACAATAGACCAATTCTCTTGGCTCCAAAAACCCACGCAAAACAACTTGCCTCGGTTCTATATCCACAGAAACAAAAAGCAAAATATCCGATTCATATTTTTTCTTGTTTATCATCCACGAATCAGGGTAAAAGAAGGAACTCTTTACATCAATTTTTAGGTCACAGATTTCCATGTCCCAACCTTTGTCGCTTGATGCTGTTTTGTAACTGTCCGTAAATACCCCGTGTAGCGAATCACAAACTTGCATTTCCGCCATTACACCGGCAAACCTTGAAGCCGTGTTTTTCTGTTCGTCATTCTCTGGGTTTCTAAAGCACTTATTCATGTGCTCTATGTCTCCATATAACGGATTAACCTTAGCCATTCTGGCTGCCGTGGTCAACACCGTTTTGTCTAAGATAGGTAAATGCACTGGGGCCAACAATAGAGGCCTCTGTGCAATGCTAAAATCAGTCTGCTGTCCCATGGGTCTTCCATCTTTTGTGTGGTACCAATTCATGCACGCATAAGGGGTCCCAGGTCCCCACACTTTTTTGCCCTTGTAAAGGACTACGCTTGTAGCTTGCATTTTTCAATATCCGTTTTCCCATCTTTGTAAATTGACTTTTTGCTTTCTGTCAATCACTTGAATTAGTTGGCTAGGTTTTACACCACACAAAGAAAAGATATTCATGGCAAAAATCGCAACGTCTGCACACTCCTCAACTAGCTCATGAAGTTCACGTTGTTGCAGGTCTTTTATTTTCATAGATTGCAGCTTTTCATGGTCGGCTTTCCAAGACTTCCATGAAGCCTTTCCGTAAGGTCCACCAAGCGCGGTTAATACCTCAGTGATTTCGTCCAACAAGTATTGCTGTTGTCTCATTATTTCGTCAGCCCTTTCGGTTAAAGAAAGTCTGTCTGGGTCAATACCCTGGTGACGCCGCTGAATGTCCAACTGCGCGTCCATTACATCTTCAAATGTTTTCATCTTTTCGATTCATAAAATTATTATACAAATGGAGGTCGTCAACAAAGTGAATATGTCTGCCAACCGACAAGCGAAAATTGCTTGGTTGATAGTCGTGCCTCTCCATGATTTTATTCTGAACATTCTGCACCATTTTCATTTGAAACAGAGCAAAAGCTGGTAAGTCATTACAGAGCCCATACCAAACATCGTTTGACCTCATGTGTGTGTGAATATCAAGCTTAAATTTTTTGTCTTCAATACGCCTCAAAACGAAGGTGAAAGATATTGTGCACGGAGTGTCATAATTGTACAAGTCCCGCTCCTTCCCGTCATAGATACTTATCACGTGCTTTCGTGTACCTTTACCAGTCAACATTGAGTCAGCTATTGCATAGGCACAATGTTTCCACTGGTCTTTTCTTTTAGCTTGCCAACCATAGTTGCTATTTACCTCACCCCACTTGTCTTTCATTTTGGTCCAGATTGAAGCAACTTTTTCAACCATCTCAGGGTTTCTAGTTGCAGCCTCGTACCACTGCCATTCAATATTGACATAAGACTCTGACCAATTACGCCACGAGGGCCAACCCTCTGCATAGTTGAGAGGGTCTACTATTTCAAACATTACCCCTGTGACCCGCAAAGTGTTTTCATTCGGCTCGCCCATCGTTTTAACGAGGTCAAAAGCCTGCTTGAAAGCACTTGACGCGTTGTCTGCCTCAATTCTCATTTTTGCTGTTTTCAAAATTCTCTAGAGCTTGCATATAAGCCATAGCATCCATGAGGTTGTCGGTCTTGTGTTTGTGTCCTTCACGTGATAGCTTCAAAGCCACTAGAGCGTGATACATTATGTTATCAGGCAAATCAATATCTCTGGTCATAGCCCTTAGAATATTTGTGGCTCTCTGCATGCACTCACCGAAGTCGCCATATTGGCGTTGTTTCTCCTCTGCTCTCTCATTCACAATCTTATGTGCTTGAATCGCAATTGAATCTCCCGTGGACTGTTTTGGGCTTGTTTGGAACACTTTTGCTCTCATAGCCTTATCCTTAGCCTCAAAAATTCTTTGGAGCCGCCTAACGGCCTCCAAATTGGTCCGTGAAGGGTTTGAGCGGCTACATAGCCAATTGTTGACGCAACCAGGTGTGACGCCTAAAAGTCTGGACAAAGCAAGCTGCGAAAGATTGCCCATGCCCATTACTGAATTGATAGTTTGAATGTGTGATTTTTTCATGTGCTAATGTTTATCCATGTTCATTAAAAATACTGGGGGCGGTGTCATCTCTTTCTATTGTATGAACCCTGTCCCCACAAAAGTCTTTCGTACTTGTCCCATTCGCAAAGTGCATGCTCCAGGTCAAAGGCTCTCCAATCGGCCATGCCTGGACAAATATGAAGCTCAGAAATTTCTGTCTCGTATTGAGGTCTTTTCATTTTACTTTTCAAGTCTCTTTCACGGAGCCTGTTTAACCCCCTGACACTACCAGGTCCTATGGGTGCAAATGTGTGAATATCGGTCCAGGGGTTTTGTACCCCAGAGGTGTCCAGTACGTGAATACCATCTAACACAATTTGGCCCGCAATAAATTCTCCAAAATATTTGATTGAAGTGACGGCTTTAACAGCCTCAGCCAAAGAGGTCAATGGGATATCAATTTCCATTATTTGCGGCATCAAAATATCAAAGATTTTATCCAGCCTCGTTACACCCTTAATTTCAGGTTGTAAATAGGCAGAGCGAAAAATCACTTTGTTGTTGCCTATCAACTCACTCAAACAGTATTTTGCGGCTTTGTAATTTCCAGCTTTCATGTCCCGCAAAATTATCCTTAACGAATCGGGGTTGTTTATGAATCGAGCAACCATAATTGCTCCCCATTTTTTATTGTTGTTCTGGTCGGCAAAGTGGGGATACCACTCGTTGAACAAGAACCTTGAAACCGCATCGTCTTCACGGCGCACGTTTGTAAAATGATATCCCCTAAGAATCTCATTTTTTGTCCATGGTTTTGGAATATTTTTATCCTTCAAGATTCTTATGTGCTCGCGCTCCATAATAAAATCTGAAAATCTGTTGAAAGCTTCTCTTTCAATTCGGGTTGTTTTTAGCTCCATATTTGAATTATTTAGCCCTTAGGCTTTAGTTTATACTCTACAATAAAACCGTTGCACCTATGGCCATTCTTTAGGGCCCTGCGGAGCTTTTGGCTTGAACAAGGTTTTGAAGATACGGTTTCAATCCATTTTGCGGTTGATTTGGTGGTGCCAATCTGTATGACAAAACCAGGTTTCTTTTTTGTCCTCACGGTCACAACTCTGCTTCCAATAAACCAGTCACCAGAAACACCGCTTTGTGGCTCGCAATCTCTTCCATATTTTTCAGCCTTGGTCATATAAGGTTTTGGCTCTTGAAACCCGTCAAGGTTAACAATAGTTTTCTTAATCATTTTCAATATCAATTTTGCCTTGTTCTAAAATTATTCTCTGTTCGTTTTTAGTCAAACATATTAGACCAGCAAGTCGGCTTAAAGCTGTATAAATTTTACACCTGTTAATTGCGTGGACAGACTTCATGCTGACATAAAATAACAAGCTTCTTTCACAAGCTTGAAAATCACCGTTCAAGGCTTGATTTTTACACTCTTCCAATCGGTCAATTCTGGTCTGATGTAAATAGTCAGAATGCTGACACAGTTCAATGGCTAATACCACTCGTTGTACATCATTCATGCGTATCAGGTTTGCGCCAAATAACGGAAGCAAAACACGTTGAATATCCGTGTACAGTTTCGCGTTGTCTTGCTATTGTGATTGTGCAATTTCCATAAGGCTTAAAAGCATGGAAGTCTTTGCCCTCCATTTCAGCCATAATAGTCTGAGGGTTGATGTGGTCTAACGCTCCACTTTCTGCAGTCCATATTCGCTTCAAAAGAAACTCAAGTTTGGGCTCGTTAATTTGATATGAAAATCTCATTTTGTAAGATAGTTTTTCAGGTTATTCCAAGAGCTAAATTTTTTGCCATTCACATGGGTCCAATTCAGCATGATGTCTTCGTTGTAATTCTCGGCCCAATTTGTTGCAAATATGCACAGGGCCTCAAACGTTTCGAGAGAGCACACCCTACCGTAATAGGGGTGCATTATTTCAATCTCGTGTCTAGTGTCCATTGCGGTCCAATTCAAGGCCTAATTCTGAGGCCGCATAGTTGACATGCTTTTGTGTGGTCAACGACCACCAACCAAGCTGAATGAGCTTTGGATATTCTACTCTCGCAACCTTGGTTCCATAAGAGTAAACGTATTCGCCTTTGTGCTCTAGGTTTTGGGTGTATTTACTAAAGTGCATCTTAAAAAATTTTGTTTGTTTGACAATGACGCTTCTCAGCGTTTCGACCATTAAGGTCTCATCAGATTGCCTGAGTTTTTTTATACTAAGCCAGCCATTTTATTAGCCTTATTAGCTGCTCTCTGTGCACCCTTTTCAGTTTTGTAATATTTACCTGTCCAAGTGTTTCCGTTTGCCTCTGCAATCCAAGACCCTCCTAACTCGATAGCCTTATATGTGTTGTCTAAATTATTCATGGTTTCTAGTATTTGTGTTTGTTTGATGTTCAAATATACAACCACATTCTTGTAGTTCGACGATTTGATATGCAAAAAAACGCTAAAATTTAAGATTGACTAGATTCTTGACTAAGCCCAGCACGAAACAAAATCTCAGCATATGAGCCGCCATTTTGAATGGTGTCCCACATGTTATCCCAGCAAAAAGAGTAAGCTCTCCTTTCTCTTAAGTCCTCACCGTTTTCGCTAAATAAAACCATTTGAAGAGTTCCATTTTTCATTTCACCAATTGCTATTGAAACGGACGCAGCGCCTTGGCTTCCATTGTAGGTCTTGCTAAGCACCTCTCTTTTGTCTACATCGTAAGAGCTTTTCGCTACAACTGTGTAACCATCTTTTTGACTGATATTGATACACTTAAATTCTCTTGGGTTTTTCATAATTGAAATATTTTTTGTTTGTTTGATGTTCAAATATACGACGACTATTCTATAGTTCGACGATTTAGTATGCAAAAAAACGCTAAAATTTAATTTAGCGCTTCTTTTATTAGAGGCATTGCCATATCACTTTATCCTTAATTTCCTCAATGTCTTCCTCGGTTTGGTAGAACCTAACTGTGATAATATCGTTTGATGCTGTGTGTATTAAAGCCACTTCAGACGTTCCAGGTGTGTCGCTCCATTGCAAAATTGAAAGATGAAATTTGTTGTTTACACTTTCATTGACTCGCTTTATTATATGATTTTCTCTTTTCATGATTTCTAGTATTTGTGTTTGTTTGATGTTCAAATATACAACGAGTGTTTTATACTTCGACAATTTAATATGCAAAGAAACGCTAAAATTTAATTTAGCGCTTCTTTCGTTTTTAGTTCCTCATTTTTGCATCAACAAGTTTTTGGCATAACAACATACATTCGTGGCTGTCTATTATTGCTGTGATAAGACCATCAACACAAATCATCCAATCGTGTCCACGGTCGCTTGTCATTCTAACTAAATCAAACCATTTTTTTGATTCGTTTTTGCTTAATAGCATTTTAGCATTTCTCAAAACTTTTTTATCATCACCAAATATTTCTGCAATGATTTTTTTTCGGTTGTGATGGTCAATTATTTGAATAAAAAATTCGCTATTTTTTTGAATGATTTTTGCATTCATTTGTTCTGCAGCAAGTGTTTCAAAACTTGTTGCTTTTTCTAAATTTGTCATGATTTCTGTGTTTTTGTTTGTTTGATTTCTAATTAAGCAACAACCGTTAACTCATCACCATTGTCCAACATTAAAATGTTGCGACCTGGTGCAGGAAAGATTCCGACGATAATTGCAGTAACCTCTTCAGTGCCCTTAAACATTATCTCCTTTGTGTAAGTCACTTTGTTTCCTTTTGAATAACGCATGTTTTCTTTTGTTTTGTTTGTTTGAACATTGTAAAGATAGGCATACTATGTTCATTCTACGACGAANCAAATGCTAAAAGATTGCGTTTTGTCCTGTAAGNCTTGNCCGGCTTGCGAAAAAAAAATGAAAAAAAATGACCAGAGGCGTCCCCCTGGTCATCTACACGCGTGCGTGGCTGTGAATTTTCGCGTTATTTNACTCCCCAATCACCATCGGGAAAGCCTTCCCTGGGGTTCGTTAACTCCATTAGCCCATTGCACTTATCACAAAAAACGGCATTGACAACGCCGTGACCCTCAACATATTTCGTTGTTACGGTGTGGGTTTCAATCATGTGGTCACATGGCTCACATTTGAATTTGAAGTTTCCAGGCACTACCCTTTGCGCTTAGGGTTTGACTTTGCAAAGTCTTCAGCTTCGTCCTCGCCAAACATTCCCTCAGCATATAAACCCGCAGCCTTCAAAACCAATCTGCTCAAAACACGCTTTTCAGCCATAGCCCACGGATATGAATTTCTGTTGTTTTTTGGATTGACCTCGCCAAAGGTTTCAATAATATTTTCAGGGTCGTCTTTTTGCCACGCAAAACCCTTCAGACAAATTGTGCTTGTCTCAGGGTCATGATGCTCGACCTCGTACCTCACACGAATTCCCCAGGTTGCTTGAATCTTTTCAATTCCCTGTCGCGTGATAATTGTATAATGTTGATGCTGGAAAACGTCATCTGGGGTCAGACCGTTTTCCTCATATAATTTACGAAGCCTAGCAGCTTCTGAAGGGCTTAATTTTTTCGCCATTTGAATATAGAATTTAGAAAGTTAATTTCAGTTAGTTCAGGTTCAACACTGTCGTCAGTTTCGCAACCTGAAATTTCAAGCACCGTACTCATTATTTCAATGCTTGTTGTTATCGTGTTTTCTGTGACCTTTTGGAACTTAGGGAGACAGTAGTTTGCAATTGCCGTCATTCGCACATTTCCAAAACTGTCTGGGCCCATTTTTTTTGTGTTCAATCCCTGCTCAATTATTTGGAACATTTTTTTCAATGTTGAATCCATATTTTTGACCACCTCCGACCGTATCGGTATTTCGGAGATATCAAATATCAATTCGTCACCATCAAAGTGGACATTTTTAAGCCCTTTCAATCCGTCAGCAAACAAGTTTTTGATAACAGGGTTTGAAGCAATTGCNGCNCTNACCGATTCTCTTGCAAAAGACATCTTGTCTGGCTTGGTCACCATTGTTGTGACTTGGTCCTCGGTGCCTAATATCCAAATCGCAAAAGCGTCTGCAGAATACTCTAATTCAATATGGTCATGGATGCTTTCAACAGTGCCTCGCATGTTGTCAAAAATTTTCTCTTTATTCATTCTGTAAATATCACAAAAGCAAAAGCAATAACCATAGGGGCGGGGTCATTCCTGGATACCATTAGCAAGGGCTTCTAAAAGCTCGGAATTCATACGTGAAACCCTAGAATTTTCAATTCTCAAATCTCTCAATTTTAACTCAAGTTCGGCAATGCGTTTATTCTTTTGCGAAACAAGAACATTTTTTGCGGCAACCTCAAGCAAACTTTCCTCACACTGGTCAATAAATAATTGACCCAAGTGAACAATTTTAAGCCAGTTTTTTACCTGCTCCTCGGTCAAGCTGCCGCCGTGGTATTCTACCTGGACAGAAACAGCATCCAATAAGCCACCCAATTCAATCCTGGCTGCTAGATAGCTTAATGACCTCAAATCACTCAAAATAGAAGCTTATTTGGGTTGCTGTTGTCAACCTCGGTCACACTAGCCTCTCCATACTTTTCTCGAAAGACTTTAAGCTTTCCAGAATAGTATCTTTGGACCTTCTGTTCAGGGCCTATTGTCCAACGCCCATTTTCACCAGTTTCGTCCAGCTCATAAACTTGATTTTTTGCCGTGTCATAGTACAACCTTGCCCACCCCAATTCACCACAGCCTTTAGGCTTAGCTTTTTGGTTCTGTATCCACATTTCACCAGGTCCAACTTGGTAGCCTTCACCCATCTCATCAAATGGACAAAAATCTATAATTTCACCCTCTGGCGGACGATACACCAAAAGCATGGTGAAAGCCCTACGGTACCACGTCTGTCCACCGGCCCACTCATTAGGCCTCGCTGGCTTGCTCACAGGCATACCATTTGCGGTCTTTCCATCGTGTTGTGTTTTGGCAATATGATTGACAATAACATCAACCCTATTTGACCTCCTCGCTGCCACCCTCACATCTTTCAAAACCTTAGTCAACCAAAGGTCGTCACGTAGCTCCAAATCACGGTCCAAATCATTGAAGGGGTCCAAGACTGAAAAATCAAAATCTCCCGCCTCTTTCAACAGCTCGTTAAAGGTNTCATAAGTCCACAGCGGCATNTCTACAGCTCGCACCGGGTCGATGATTGTGAAGTGGGCATCTAGCCAGTGAATTGTNTAATCAAATTCGTCTGAGGAAATTGCCTGCTTTGAGTCATCAGAATTAGCATCGTTAACCCTGGCAGACTTTCCAGTTTTTACCTCTATCAAATCAAGAAGCAAATCAACAGCAGAACCCTCTTCACCCATATACAGAATGCCCTTCCAACCAAGCTCGGTTGCCCAGTTTATTGCAAGCTGTTTGACGACCTGTGATTTGCCACTGTGAGGGGCACCCGCTATGAACAGCGGAAAGCCTTTTTTGGCGGTGTAAATTTTATCTAAATTTTCAAAACCAGCATACTCACCTCGTCGAGTTCCGGTCTTTCTTATCTCACTTGCTTGTGAGCGCAAATCTTCTGGCTTTATTAGAAGAGAATGAAGGGGACTTTTCATATTCAATTTATATGTTCATTTTTAGAAAGCAGTCAAAAAAAGAGGGGCCGCAAAACCCCTCTAGAATCATCAAACAAAACACGGGACCTAGAATGGCAAGTCTTTAACCTTGTCATCTTCTGCGGTGGCCCCAGTAGCATGCCCATTACCTTCCTGCTTAGGCGCTGGTTTTCCGTCCCCTAAAAACAAAGCTGAAGCGTTGCCCAAAATTGGACCACGTTCTCCTGCTTCTCTCGCTTCTTTAGGAAGGTCTTGGGTTGCCATATAGTCTTGACCATAAAGACTATCTGGAGTATTTACAAGAGCCACATTCAGGTAAGTGCCTTTTTTGCCCTTGTATAAGTATTTTTTTTCGATTGCGTCAACGTTAATTTGTACGCGGATTATTTTTGGAATTGCCATAGTCAAATATCAGTTTTTTATTGAATAAATTAAAGGGGGCGGTGCTCAGTTTTAGGCTTAAAATGCATGCGGTCAAAATGCGCTGCGGTTTCGTCAATTTCACTTAAGATTTTTTGGAATGAAACATCACTTGAAATGTAGTGCTCAAATCGCTGGACATTCCTGGTCACGGTTGAGTGGTGCACAGCGCTTGCCTCTGCCACAATTATCGTTCGTGTGTCGGTGTTTTTTACAAGCCAATATCTGACCAAATTCATAACGTTTGAAGTGTGAATTCTGAGACCAAGTTGACGCCCACAAACTGAGCGAGTTTGTAGTGCAATTTCTCGCTGGTCCTCTTCAGGCACAAACGAGTGAAGTGCCCAAGCAATAAGCTCGCGACATTGTTCAAGCGTAAAGAAACCCGCGCCTGTGCGAACTCTCTTGTGATAGGGTTGTTTTTTTGTTGTCATTTTTTTGGAAATTTATTGACCAAAAACCAAACTCGGTCAGTGGCCAGGGTATCATTCAAGTCTATAAAAACCGAATTCAAATTGTCATCTTGTAAAAATATTGCCAGCGTACTTTTTAAGCCGTTTGACATGCGTGTGAAAGCTATTTGCATTTTGCTCCTTCGAATAAAAAAAATATCCAAATCAGAGCGCTTTGACCAACCAGCATTAAAGCTGTAAATACAACTTGACACATAGCTGTTAATCATGTCAGGTGGGTGCTCTAAAACATTCACAGAAGCAATCAACTCATTGCACAAAGCATCGACCATCGGAAGCAAGTCTTTTTTATCCGTGTTCAACACAACAGAATGGCAACGAAAAGCATCAACGCTAAACTCATAAGCACACGACCGGGTTGTCATGGTTTTATTGATTCTTTTCTCTACTATTTTACGCAGGACCTCACCCATTATCGTCTTGCTCTAGTAATGCCTCGCGTGCCGCTATTGGGTCAATAATATCAACAGGAAAAATAGGCTCAAAATAAGCCTCGTCTGTTTGCTGTCCAAAGGGTGGATAAAAAACCTTGATGGGGAGTATTGAAAGCTCATGAACCTGCAGCCCACTCATCTCCTCCGCCATATAACGGTACGTGTTTAACTGAAGCGCGTATTTTTCAAGTTTTGTAGGCTCTTTTTTACTATATCTTTTCTTGAACGTTTTCGTGCCTCCTCGACTTGTCTTCATGTCAATAATCCAGATGGCCCCAGTTGATTTGTTTACTAGCAACAAATCAACCTCACCACCTACACCCAAAGAAAGCGAAAACAAAAAGATTCTATCGGCATAAATTTCCCAGTCAGAACCATATTCTTCAAGAAAAATTTCAAGGTCTGCGGTCAACTGTTCATAGGCGCGAAATTGCATGTGGTTGCAGTACATGAACGCGCTCATATTTTCTAAGCCTTCAACAAAAAAATCTCTAGCACACTGGTCAACAGTTGAGCCTATGGGAAGACAACCTTTCCACACGTCCGGAAGCACAAATGGTTTCCCCCCGGATATCCATTGTGTGCAACGCTCCAGCCTGGTGTTTGTGGGTGTGTGAATATAGTGTGTCTCATCTTCAGCCCTCACCACCTCTTTGCCCGCAGCCAAAAGTCGTTTTATTCCATTGTCAATTTTGTTGTCCATGCCTCGAATATCAAAAAGAACTTTCTTTGAACTTCCGGGCGGTACCAATCAGACAAAACGAGGTCGCCACTCTTCTGGAATGTCATAACTGTCATTGTCTCTGTTTGCCTCGTCAATCATTCGCATTCCAATAGCCATAACGGTTGCCACAACCCCATCAATTTTGTCTCCACTTTTATCCTTGGAAGGTTTGATGTTTCCCGCTGGGTCAAACTGAAGCGCAACGTTCCCAAACATCCACTTCAAAACATCATTTTCATCATGCCACAAATCGGCATCTAAAAGAAGCCGCTCAAGTTCTTTTGTTGGTGCAGACATTGACACAAAGCCTTGTCCAAATGGGTCACATTCCACGCCGTCATTTACCAGGTCAATAATTAGCTGGGAAGAATTAAAGCGGTCGTAAGCCATAAACTTCAAATCGTAGCGGCTTGCAATACCATTTTCATCGTTTTTGAATGCTCCAGTTTCATGCAAGAACATGCCAGAAATAAATTGCCTAATGGCAGAATAATCTGTGACGTTTCCAGGTGTCACAAAAACGTTGTCAAAGTCCTCCGACATTCGACCATAAATTGATGACTCATCGCGGTCAAGTTTTCGGTCAATAGCACGTTGCGGCAACCAGTGAAAAGTTTGCAAAAACAAGCTGCCATCACTTCTAGGGAATATAAGAGCCAATGACGAAATATCCGACACACTCGCAAGGTCCAATCCAGCATAAACCGGATGACCCACTGGAGGCACCCATTCCTCCCTCTGGGCTTCAATCAATTCTGGTTGTATCCAGACATCAATTGAGCTTGTAAATAGGTTACAGTGTTTGGTCTGAAATTCTACTATTGCACGGCCTCCAATATTCATGGCTTGTCTTGCCTGTGAACGTAAGTATTCTAAAGTTGTTGAGGTCCCGATTCCAGGGTTTGATTTTATCCAGACATTTTCGTCCTTCCAATCGTCCTCCTCGTCAATCTGAAAAATCAATGCAAAAGTCCTCTCATCGACCTTCACACCATCAAGAACTTCCTTGGCCGTTTTCATGGCTCCAGCGCATGGACCATCTTGAATAAAACCAGCGGTTGAAATTGCCAGCATCAAAGGGTTTTTCCTAGACCCCATTGATGACTTCAAAACATTCCACAGGTCAGAAGTTTTTTGGGCGTGATACTCATCTAAAACGCCAAGCTGTAAACTCAAGCCGTCTAGGGTGTTTGCGTCACTAGATAAAGCCTTGCAAGTTCCATCATAAGGGGCAACAACATCGTGTCTGTTGACCCTAAACCTTCGGCGAATTTCTTGAGGCGCTTTTTTAAGCATTCTGGATACCTCATCAAAGGCAATTTTTGCTTGGTCTTTTTTGGTTGCTGAAAAGACATATTCACCAGCCGCCTCCTTGTCCAAAACCATCATCGCAATTGCTATTGCCGCGGCTAGTTGTGTCTTGCCTGATTTTCGAGCCACAAACAACAATGCTGTGCGAATTTTCCTGTACCCTTTTTCTTTGTGATACCAGCCAAAAATATTGACGATTAAAAACTGTTGCCATGGACTTAAAATGAATGGCTGTCCCGCCCATTGNCCACGTGTGTGCATCAAATATTCTTGAATGAATTTGATGTACCTCTCAGCAGATTCATGNCTCAATTCCCAGTCACCTGGATAAGAAATATCTTGAATAAATTTATTGACGCATTTTGTGATGTATTCACCCACCACAATTTCCCCCTCAGCTACACCTTTTGCGTACTCTGCCCACAAGTTTGTTGGATATTTATTCATTCAGTAATTCATTCAAATCGTCTTGCTTTGAAGACTTGGTTTTTGCGACTTCAGCAGAAGCCAAGGCACCTAGCATTTTGCTTCGGTCTTGTGGGGACAAACCGAGCTTAGTGCTTAGCTTCATTATTTGATTTTCAGCCGCAGTTGAAACATTGTAGAAATGGCTCGGTGATGTGGTTCCATTTGAGTGTGTGACAAAGTAGTCACTGACATTGTTGAGCTGGTCCTGCATCATCTTCCAGACAGAATAGTTTTTGGCTAATAAAGTCAACAAAAGTGTGTCAACAACCTCCAACAATCCAGCCTCATTTAGGAAGGTTACAACAGCCATAAAATAAGCCTTTTCGTCCTTGCTTAATTTAGTCACTGGTCGAATTCCTGTGACCGTCCTAGCTTTGCTAACCTTCTTGTTCTCAACCACTT
>JGI24006J15134_10000462_pt1 | contig 25161 bp, 21 predicted proteins | sample LinPmetageLP53_FD_15134 | JGI IMG/M metagenome (IMG submission 15134)
GGTAAGATGTGTATTGTATTAGCCAGTCTTGAAGGGACAGGTAATTCAAACATTACTACTGCGTTTGGAGGTGTTACTCCAGCTTGGGATTAATACTCTTATAATTTTATATAATCAAAGGGCAGGCAGCTTATCTGTCTGCCCTTTTTTAATACTTACACATGGCTTTAGACTTAAAATTAGATATACAAACTACAAATGATTGTAGAACTCTTGTTATAGAAGATATGACAGGAAATTATTCTGAGGATAACTTAGGAGGGTGGGGAGAACTAAATCATATTCCTTACAAAAATAATACTAGTATATATATTATAGTCAAAGTATATTTTTATGAGGGAGAAGAATTAGTAACATCTGAAGGAGTGTTTTCTTTAGATACATACCAAAATTTTGCAGACATACCTTTTGAGGATAATTATAAAAAATTCAAACTAGCTTTACCTATAAGAACTCTCCAAGAGATCATGGATGAGATAGAAGGGTTTGAAGTTGTAGAAGATAATTTATATCAAATCAGTATTAGAGTATCTGACTCCACTGATATTACAAATGAGTATGGGCACAAAGAGTTTGTTTTTAAAAATACTTGTATGACATCTAAACTAGTATCTAAAGCCTTAACTTCTATTAATTTACAATGTGAAGACTGTGATGATTCTGATTTAGATAAAGTATTATTAGCTAAAAGTTTATTAGAAAGTTTAGAGAACGTATGATACTTAGACATGGTAAAATATCTGGATTTGTAGATGAACTTGTAGATTCTCTACTTAATGGAGAACAGGCAGATTTACTTTCTAACTATTCTTCTGAAGTAACTGGAGGAGCTAGTGATGTAGATTCTACTATAAAGATTCCTATAGTATTTGTATATCTACATGAGCCTAGCAATGATCAAGCTACGTCAGCTCCTGTTTTAGAAATAACGCCAGAACAAGCATTTTTAGCTTCTCAAAAATTACTAGATGGATTTAATATTGCCATGATTGAGAGTAATATTAAATTTTATTTATCAGATAAGCCTAAAGTAGATAGGGATATTATAGATTATCCTGGGAGTATACTTATAGATACTCAAGACTTTACCTCTGAGACAACATATTTTGGTCTTTTAGAAGAAGGAGGTTTTGGAAATATAACTAGAGAGTTTACTTATTACAGGGATGGTATAGCTATAGGAGACCAAGATGTTGACGGTAACCCTATAGTAGGAGTTAATAAAAATGTTATAGATGAAGCAGTAGCAGAGCGCGTAGACACTAATAATGTTTTTACTGTTGTTATAGCTAACAAATTAAATGCAACTAATATAAATGATACTTCTGAAACTTGGGCGTATATGACAGGAATTCACCCTGCGGTAGCAGATGTTAAATCTTACTATACAATACTACCTTATTATGGGTTAAGAGAAATTATTAGAGATGATTTAGGGGCTGATGTTGCTATGCAGTTAGGTATGAGTTCTATGAATTGGTATCCTAATATAACTTTTCCTTCAGAAGAAGAGTTAGTTGTCGAATCTCCTCAACCTTTATATAAACACATTATAGGGAGTATGTTTGGATTACTGCCTTTAGGTATATCTAGTTTAGAATTAATGCAAACTCCTTTTCCAGAAGGAACTTGCAGTACTTCAGGATGTATTTTAACAGGAGGAGAAGGAGATTGTTGTGATGATTTGCCTCCAAGAATTACTCCAAATTATTTTTCTACTATAGAAAAAGATATTGTACTATGGGGGGATATAGATTGTTACGAACTTAGTTCTGAAGAAATATTTAATCCAGTTATTGCTAACCCTATGAATTTTATATTAGATAGTCAAGATGTTACTATAATATTTAGCGATGAACAAGTTAATATAATGAGAAGCGGGTTTGAAACTAATGGCACGGTTTTAAAACAAATGAAGGATACTTTTTCTGAGTATATGAGTTATTCTCTTTATTCTGATATTTATTGCGAAGACTACCCTGATAATCTTCGTGCAGTGTATTTAAAAAAGTCTTCTAGTAATAAAAACTATTCAGAAGAATCTACTAAATTTAACTCTATCAAAACTAAAATAGAGCTATTGTGTAATCATATAGTTTATAAGTAATGGGTAATAAATTTAAAAATAACAATAGAACTACTGAAGAAGAAATTATAGGAGGGTGTTTACATTCTTATCCTAGCACTAATATACCTCTTACTGACGGAGATTTGGAAATGCTTAGGAGTGAAGCTGTGGATGCTAAACAGCGTTTAGATGACTATTATCAAAATAAAAATACAAGAATTACTCCAACTCCAACTCCAACTCCCCCATATATAACTTATGCGCCAGAAGATTTAATATATATACCTTTAGTTTTTCATCAGTTTATACCCTCAACGCCATCAACGGACACAGAAACTACGTATACAGATGTGTTTTACGCAGAGGTAGTAGACTACTTAAATTCTTTTCTAGACGGTACACATGTACCTTCAGGTACTATAGGGGCTCATAGAGATCATCCAGATCATGGGGTAGAGAGTAAGATAAGATTTAAGATAGCCACTCATTTACCTAGTACATTTGTGTCTAAGTTTTTAAATATAAATTCATCTTATTATTCAGGAGAACAAACCCTCGAAGGAATAGCTAGTTTTAATTTTACTAACACTTCTATAGAAAATGCTCAAGCTGCAGCTTCGAGTGAATATACTACTGCAGAAGCAGCTAAAGACTTACAGTATGATGCCTTAATAGCAGAGGGAAATACTCCCGCTGAAGCTGAAGAGTTATTAGAAGAAACTCAAGAATATGCCGACTACGTGCAAACTAAATATATTAATGATTTAGGAGGGTTAATAGAATGCGGTACTCAGGGAGCTATATTTACACACGATTTAAGTAAATTAAATCCTTGCACCTTAATTACGTTACACGGAGAGTCTGTAGAAAGCCCTATAATAAATTGTGATGAAGCATACTGTTATCATCCTGAAGGTAACTGTACAGAGGAGTATAATTCCCCTTTAGGTAATGTATCAGGAACTGTAGACCATGCATCGCTTGCTGATTTTGCTGAGGAACTTGGGTTATGGGGAAATACTTTACCTGTTATGAATGTGTGGACTACCGTAGGTGGTATTCACCAGAGTTCTCTTTTTAAAGGATTTGGACCATCTCCAAGCCACTCTTATAATGGAAATATTTACATGGATGATGCTGATCGGTTTGATGAGGATTCCTATAAGTATGCTCAAATTTTACTACATGAGTTTGGGCACTCACTAGGGTTGTCTCATACTTTTCAGGGAGGGTCTATAACAGATATGGAAAATATTACTGTTCCTAGTATGAACTTCCCTCTAGAAGAGGATGCTACCCCTGCGCAACAGTCATTAAATGTTATGTCTAACGATGAAGCTACTTTTTTAGATGTATTTTTTAATAAGATTAAAGATAACGGACAAATAACTACTAAAGTAGGACTTGCAACTACAACAAATCTTGATACAAGATCAATAAGTAAAGAAATAAAAGATATTTCTAATCCTCTAGGAGCGGATCTACTAGATTTAAGAAGAAAATTATTTGAACAATTTTTAAATTTACCTAGCTTCTGGTCAGGTAGTGTAGATACAACACAACTAAATTCTCAAGGAAATGCATCTCTAGTATTTAATAAAATAGTAGAGAATACTCATGTAATTGATTTAAGCGGTGTTCATCTTGTCGGCGGTGGCATTCTATATAATGATGCTGCGGGATATATAGAATTAATGTGGCACGGAACTGAAGGAACTCTAACATTATACCAGGAAGATTTAAATTATGTACATGGGTATACTAATCTAGCATTTGATGAAACTCGTAATTTAATTATAGAAGCGGATGGCAGTAGAGATATAAATGTTAAGCAGTTTTTCAGTGGCGGAGGAGGGAGTGTTACTATTCCTGTGACATTACAGTCAGATGAGCCTAATTCTATACCACTTTCTCAGTTCACAAATAAAGTAGAGATTACTAAAGTAGGTACCGTTGCATATCAGGAAATTACATCCATAACTTCTATGAGTATGGTAACAGATATAGGTAACCCTTTAGACACAATAACTAGAGTACCTTTTTGTGTGCCTAATCCTGATGGCACGCCTTCAGATGTGCTTGATGAGTTTTGGCATATAAATTTTAATTGGCTAGATGAAGACTATCCTGCCTATCCTGATAACTGGCCTACAGATAAAGCTTATGATGAGTTTGACGATGAAGGTAACCCTCTTTGTCCTTGTTTATACGCAACTCAGAATTATACTAAAGATGGGGAGCCTTTTAGTAGAGATACTTTAGCTGAGGTACTTTCTTCAATTGGTTATTGGAATACAAATTACTTTAGTTTTCTAGCTCTTAAGACGGAGTTTCTAGACGACCCAGAAGACTACCATTTATACAATACTGATAAGCCTAAAATAGATTTAACTGATTCTTTAAATGTAGGAAATAATGGGCATATGCCTTTATTTGGATATTACGGGTTTACTCCATTCCAAGGAGTACCTGAAGAGTTCGGACTAGACTTCGACTCTGAATCAGAAGATTTTTACACAAAAGATGATTTATTATCAGATACTCCTAGAGTAATAACTACAGGAGAAGTTTCATTCTCTGAGTTATTAACTAGAACTCTTTTAGGGAGCTCAGACGAAGCAGATACTTATTATAACCCTTTCAAAGTAGATGTTCCTACGCAGGTTGTATATCCTTCTAGGTTTGCAATGGATTTAGTTATCGTAGAAAATTCACCTACAAATCCTTTATATGGTGAAGACACATCTGTAGGAGAGTTTAATGTAAACTTCATGCATAATACTATGAACTATGGCAGAAGTAGTTTAATATTTTCTGAGGAAGGTGATTTTACACATGAGACAACTGCAATGAATGTTAAAAGGGTTTTGTTTAGTGTTGAAGGTATTTTTAGAATAGAAGCTATTCTAGACTCTGGAAGAGGAAAGTGGGGTAGAATTACAGAATTTTCTAGAGAAGCAAATTTAAAATCTTCTTACGCTACTTCTCCAGATATGCAAAATACCTTAGAAGAAATAACAGCTTATGTAGAATATTATAGTACGCAGCCGCAAGGATGTATAGATCCTACAGCAGTTAACTATGATTCAGATGCAGTTTTTAATGACGGATCTTGTATGTATGCAGGAGACGATAATTGTATATTACCTACTGAGACAATAAACGTATGCATAGATCCTGATATACTAACTTGTAACCAAGTCGAGCCAGAGATTTTAGATTTGTTTCCTCCAGGAGAAACTATAAGTACCATTATGTATTCAGAGGACTACCCTCAAGCTCCTGTAGGATGTGCGGGGGGAGGATTTCATTACAGTATTAATACTGAAGAATGTATATATGGAGAGTTAGAAATAGTAGGGTGCGCAGGAGGAGAAACTTTTACAACAGAAGAGATACAAGCACTAGGAGAAGAGCATTATGAACTAATATGCCCTGATGCTAGGTACACTCTAACTGCTAATTTATATACATCTGGAGGAATTTACTTTACTGCTTCAGGCGACTCTTATTCAGGAGTTTATTGTGTGAGAAGTGGAGGAATAGCATTCTCAGGAAGCTTAAAGCTTTCTGGAGAAAGATTGTATACTAAAGACCAATTATCTAAAGCTGTTAAAGTTCTAGACTCTTTAGAGGATACAGCAAAAAAATTCGTTAAAATACAAAAAAATATTGAAAATATTTGTAGATTTGTAAAATTATAATATAACTATGGCAGCTAATCATTCATCTATATATAAAAAATATTTACAGGCTAGGCATGCTTTTGAGGAATATACCTTAAAGTTCCTAGATAGATTAGGCTCAGACTCTAAATCTAGAAAAAAAATATCACTATATAATACTATTGCTTCTTGGTTAGATTTTATAGGAGAAGAAGTTCCTGATCCTATATTTAAAGACGGTAGATCACCTAATAGAGTAGTGATGCAAATTATTCCTACACTCCCTTCTGAAGATACTGAACCTAAAGCTGTTAATATATTTATAGAAGATAGTTTAGGAGTAAGAGAAAAGATAGGGTATACAGGATATTCTACTGAAGGAACTACTACAGCAGTAGTTTCTGGACAGATTAATGCTCACCCTGATATATCGTCTACTTACAATTCTTCAGATGCAGCTATAACTCTTACTTTTTCTAAGGGATCTAGGTATAACGGAGGAAGAATTATAGTATCAAATGCTATAACATATCCTTCTGCTATTTATATTTCTGGAGGAGCAGATTCTGTAACAACTTCATTAAATTTAACTTCAGAGGAATTATCTAGAATAGATGTACTACTAGATAAGATTGCTATAGAATTAGATTTAATATACTCAGATCAAAAATATCTAGAACTTTATAATATAGGTCTTGAAAGAGAGGTTACACAAAGCCTAAAGACTGCAAATAACTTATCATTAACTGCTGAAGATGGGGCGCCATTAGAGGTATAATATATATATATAAAATGAAAATATCTAATTTACCTAAAGCGTCTAAGCCTAAGAATTCAGACTTAATAACTATAGTACAAGGAAACGCTACAAAATCTATTAGCGTTAAGGACTTTACAAATTCTTTAGTTAAAAATACTACTAAGCTATCTTCTGAAATAAAGGCACTTAGAGCTGAAGTTTTTAAAAGATCTCTAAATAAAGAGAATCCTACATTAGCTAAGAATTTAAAAATTCCTAATCCTAAAAGCCCTAATGATGCAGCTACTAAAAATTATGTAGACGATAGTGCTGCTCATAGAGTTAAAGTAGATGGTAGCTCTAAAATATCTGCTCCTCTAACTTACTCTGGTAAATTTAGTTTTTCTGCTAAAGATTTGGTAACTAAAGAGTATGCAGACCAACTATTAGACGCTGCAGTAAAAACTGTTAAAAACTTAAATGCAGCATCTTATCCTAAAGCATCTGCTGGAGACATGTTTATAGCTGTTCAAGAGTATAAGACTTTTGCTACAAATGGACCAGATCTTCAGATGGGAGATATACTTATATGTTTGTCAGAAAGCGAGGGAGGAACTCACGGAGAGGCTGGGAGCCAGTTTGCTATCATAAATACAAATGTAGTTCTAGCAACAGAAGATGAAGCAGGGATACTAAAAATAGCAACTGATGAAGAAGTTAGAAGCTTTAGTTCTGATATAACTGCATTAACTCCTAAAAAGTTTAAAGACTCTCTTGAAGAGAGCAGTATGTATAATAGAACATTGATAGATAGAGCGACTTATACAGTACTAGAAGAAGATAGAGGTATATTAGCTATAGATAATAGAAGATCATCATGTACTATTACACTTCCTACTGTTAGTAGTTTAAGTAATCCTCACATGTTTAAAATAGTTATTAAAGATGAGTTTGGACAAGCAGATCTTAAAAATATTACTATTAAGGCATCAGGAGCTACTATTGATTCTAACCCTCAAATAACACTATTAAATAAGTATCAAGCAGTTACTATTTATAATGATGGTAAAAATTATTATATAGAAAACAATACACATGCTCCAGATGAAGTCTCTGAAAAATTAATACAATCAGGGTTAGTTATGCCTGTTGCTACAGGAACGGCATTCGCATTGTATACAGCATCTCTTGATTTAAATCAATTTGATGTTGGGCAAGGATTTATAATAGAAACAAGTGGATTTTTTGCAGCTAACGGTAATACAAAAACTGTAGCGATAGATGTAGCTGGTACTACAACAGTTACTAATGCAACTACTACAGCTCCAAATAGCGATCACTTTACAGCAAGATTAACAGTAATAAAAGCAAATAAATATGCAATAGCTTACGGTTATATGCTTTTAGAAGGAATAGCTGCAGATACTTATGGTACGTATGCTTTAGATTTAGATTGGAACTCTACAATTAAATTAGGAGTAACTGCTAATGCAGCAACAGCTACTTCTGATATTCACATCTATTCGATGATATTAGAACCTTTAAAATAATATACTGTGATTTATAAGATAAGCGATTCGGGAATATTTTTCCCTTTACTAGAGGCTGTTAATACAGTTAAAGCTGGTACAAATACTGTTTTAACTATTAAGTATTTTTATGACGAAGATTCGTTACAAAATATTTCTTCCAGAACATTGTCATTAGAGCATTTTAAAGTAGATATTGAGAATTCCTTATTTCAATGGGAAGACTTTATATCTAATCTCTATAGTAACAAAGTACACTTTAAAGGAAGTCTTACTGTTAAGTTTGAGCTTTCTAGTGTAGAGTCTGCAGATCTTATTTTTAAATGTTCTACCTCTGGTCCTAAGATTAAAGTAGATACAAAAAATATAATATTCAACTCAACTGCTTCATGGGGATCTTCTTTAATTCCTAATGTAGATGATGTATTACGATATGCTGTTTATGGGGTAGGGCAATTTTTAGGATTAAGTAATCAGTTAGGAGATACTCCTATGAGTTCTATTACTTTAAATAAAAGTTTCCACTTATCTAATGGTCTTTCTCCTGACAGAAATGGCCTTATAACAGAACCAGTACTTCATAAGTATAAACTTTTAACTCCTCACTTTAAAAAGATTTTTGGGAGTACAGCTACTTCTGTAGCTAGAGTGTATGGGTGTACAAATTCAAATGCCTCAAACTATAATCCGCTAGCTAATACAAATGATGGGTCGTGTATAAACATAGATGACACTGTTATATCAACTTCTTCTAATAGGTACACACCTACTAGAATGTCAAGCAATACCCCTCATCAGATTATTGCTTTAAATGGTGATGGTGCTTATTATAAGTATACTAAAGACGGGATTGTGCCTTTAGAATCTCCTTACTCTACTCCTCCCCAACTACTGAGTTCTGTGGGGGGATTGGTACTATATCAGGCAAATAGCACTGTAGTACTTTCTTTGGAAGGCGATAAGATTCTTAATTTAACGGCAGGACTTCTAGGAATTGACGCGCCCTATACTACTAATAGAGTAACAATCGTATCAGATAGACTGGGGAATTACATTACTACCATAAATGAATTATATGGTCACAATAATTCATTAGGATCCTATTATACGCAATCAGTACGTAAGGAGGGAGAATCTTTGAAATTAGACATTTTTATGTTTGGAGTTAATTCTCTGGGAAGTCTTATTGACTTAAGTTCAACCCCCTCTGATTATGAAGATATAGACTGTGATAATAGCGTAGATGCTTTCGGTATGAATTTAGGTAATATAGGTGGTTACGGTATCGCTACTATGGGAAACATCTTCTCAGGGAAGGGAGAAAAACTTGCAGATACCTCTACTAGGATTAATGGCTTTTATAATTTTGGTCCTATAAATGAATATGGAACAGCGGGAGGGATAAGCGATGCAACTAGTTTCGATATGACTGATCCTGATACCTTTTCTGATTCTCATGTTTTTGGAAGAGATAGTTTTGTTAGTAGTGTTTTACATCTACCTGAAGGTGCAGCGGAGACTGAATTCCCTTTTTCTCTGCTTAAATCTTACCCAGAAGTTAAGCATATATACATATCACCTTTCCAAGATAGCTATGTTGTGTGTAGAGGACCTTTCGTGCCTGAAGACGAGGAAGTTCGTATGTGGGGAGAACCTCTTACCCCAGGCTATGCTGAGCAGGATAAAGATTTTTATTTAAATTCAGATATAAAGGCAATTGTCTACCCTATGGCTACTAGTGGTAATTTTTCTTTCACAGGAGACAATGCTACAGAGTCTATGGGGCTTATTAATTTAAGTAGTAGAAAGTGGCAGAAGAGCACACAATCTTTTGAGGGTACAAGTGATTTTGAGAAGTCTTTAACATATTTCGAGTATACTCAATATTTGGCAGGAGAATCTGTTCCAGATAACTATACAACTGACGCAATATTCAGAGACTTAGCAGTAGTATATGCGGATTATACTGGTGGAGAAAGTATAGGAACTTCCTTTCAGGCTAGTACACTTAATTCTGATCGAATAAGTAGATTGAAAGGAAGATATAAGTTAGTTATATCTAAGAGACTTCGAGAGGGGGGTACTTTCTATAGAACTTTTGTAGAAGATAATTTTGTAAACGCCGACCCTAGCGATTATCTTGAGGAGGGTGTTGTCTATACCTACGAAAACCCTTATGAAATTGATATACTTATGAGTAGTGTTATTCCAGGAGTAGGACTAGGAATTAAGTACGCTATTCTTATGGTAGAGTATGGCTGGCTCCTACTTACTATGGATAATTTATCTGGTAGACTTACTGGTGTGGCAAATGGTCATGAGCTTCATATACCTGCAGGAGATAATTCCTTGTTAGGATATAATGACGAGGAATTTACTGAAGGAGGATTTAGAATGATAGATATTGCTATATCTCCGATGGATAATTTTGTATATGCTATTGTAGAACATCCAGAAAGTGGAGATAGGCATATAGTAGTTTATAAACTCGGTACTTCTGTAGATTCCATTTTAGAGGATGCTAGAAGTATTCCTAATCCATTTGATGGGGAATTATCTTCAGTTCAAGTCGGAGCAGATGGTTTCCTGTATTTTTACTCTAAAGGATCTAGTGACTATATAATGGTTCCAAGTCCTGATCTACAATGGTCAGTGGATGTTTTATTATATTTTACTGAGTTTTTTACCAAGTCTCTAGAGGGCGTTATAGACTTTGTTCCTGGTAAACCCGTAATAGATTTACTAAAAAAAGGCACAGAGGATGGAGTGTTCTTAAATTATTTAGATGAAGGATTCGAGGATGCACAGTGGAATGACGTCTCAATTGAGTATCAATTAAATCTAGCAGATGATGTAGAAATCACAGATAGTATACCTATAGGAGATCAAGAACAATTTATTATAGGTGTAGACGATCAAGATAATAAAATAGCTGTAGACATAAACAATATAGGAGACCTTGCAAATGTAGTAGATGGTGAAATTCTTGTAGATACTATTGCTCCAAATATGCCAGATGGAGAGGCTTCTCACGAAAGATTACTTTCTGTACAAGGAAGTATCCTAGCAAGAGTGTCTCTTATAGATAGTCAAATTGTAGTGACTTATCTAGTAGGAGGTGTACGGGAAGGAGAAGTTCTTGACGGAGTGAATAAATTAATATCAGTTGAGTCTTTTTCTTATCCAGAAAGCTTTTTTTATAATATTATATATACAAAAAATATTACTGCGGGTGAAGAGGGTGTGTACAAACTTAAACTACTTTATAATCATTATTCTGACGGAGCTGTATCTTTAGATTCAACTTCTGGAACTCTCAATGAAACTTTATTGTATACTATGCCTACAGAAAGCTATATTGATAGCTGTATTGTTAATTCAGGAGTATCTAATATGACTACTATATATGTAGCCACCCAAGATGCAGGGGTAATAACTTACACTAAGCTTGAAATTACTGGAGATGATTTTACAGAGTCTGAAGAAGGTACGTTAAATGAAGTTGATTTGCTCGGACAGCTCGGAGCTGCTATGGGATCGTTTATTTACAATTACGATGACTCTATTTTAAAGTTTAGACATGACGGGCAATCCCCATTTCTAATGCTAACCCTTTCTATACTACCTCCATCTAGCATTCTTAACATGAATGAACTTGATGACGCTGGAATTACTATAGGAAGTACAGTATTTGAATACAATATAACTACTAGAGCATTAACAAAAGTCTTATCTGTAGAAGCCGCAAGTGTAAATTATAATAAAAATAACCCTAAAAAAATAGTAGCTTTAGAGCCTGCTCTTGCCTCTAATACATTTATATTAATTGGAGATAAGTACGAAACTCTAAGTCTTAAGTACTTTGGTGCTAATAGTCAGTCTCTATCTCATGTTGAAATACTTCCTAGTGATGCGCTAGAAGGCTTTTCATCAGATTTTGCACAAGATGATGCTGGGCTTTACACTTATGATGGTAGTCAAGATATTAAAGCAGCTGAAAATTTAATATCTCTTCCTAATGGGCGTATATATATAGAAACAAATTCTGGAGAAAGTATATCTAGAATATATGGGCCTACCTCAATATCCCCATACTATGCTATTAATATAGCACCTGATAATAATATAGAGCCAGGGTTTGGTCCTATAATGTATAATATTAAAGGAGAGATTGGAGGTATGTCACAGCAAGGCCCTACACCTGATGATAATGTTACAGTAGCTATACCTGGCTGTATGAATATTAATGCTTGTAATTATAACGAATATGCAACTATAGACGACAACAGCTGCCTTATACCTGATGATGCAGACATAATAAATAGATGTGATGGAGGATGCGATGGCGCTATACCTTATATTGGTATAACTAATTGTGGCACTTGTTATACAGGAGAAGCTTTTCAAGACACTGATTGTTATGTATGCCCTGAAGGAACTGATTTAGGAAACGGTAATACAGCTACAGGATGTGAAGGCATTGAAGACCCTTGCTATCCAGATTATAGTGCGTGTACAATATACGGATGCTTCGATTCTCAGGTTCTTGTACAGCCTTGTAACGCTGTAGAAAATTCTGGAGTACCTGAAGGAAGTGACTTATATCCTGACGAACATTTAGGTGAGTTATGTATTTTTCCTACAAATGGATGTGAGTGTGATGGAAGTGAAGGTCTAACCCCAAGTGCTGTCGCAGAAGGAGATATAAACTGTACAGATTGTGATAACGATCCTGGTACTACTATTATCAAAGATAATACATATTGCGATTGTGATAGATGGGCTAGACATGATAGTGGTACACTTAATCCTTCAGATAAAATATATCTGCTGAATACTTATGGAGTATGTGACTGTGTAGGTACCCCAGTAGAAGAGGGCTGTGATTGTTACGGAACTGTTATAGATTCTACGGCCTTCTGTGATTGTGGAGTACCCACTGATAATGAAGGTGAACCTTACTGCGATTGTAATCAAGAGTCTATCTTACAGCCAGGTAAAGAATGTTATGATGATAATGGTGAATTATTATGTAACCATCAAGCAGAAGTGCACTACTTTGACGGTGATGGTGATGGGTTCTATAATCCTGAAATATTACAGTTAATGTGCCCTAATGCCGTGACAGCCGCTGGAAACGGAGATGGAGGTTATCCTTTATGGACTACTATAGAAGATTCTTTAGGAATAGATGGGTGTGATGGATTTCAAGATGAATGCAACCTTGACTGTATTTCTTATGATTCAGATGGAAATCTAACTGGAGAAATAAGAATATTAGATGATTGTAATAACTGTTATTACCCTTCTGATGGAGAGCCTATATACGAATGTGAGTGTGGTGATCTGCCAGATGGATTTTGCGATTGTGGAGTAGAAGATTTAGGATGTGGCTGTCTTAATGGAGAGGCTATTATTCCTCATACTACAGGAACTGGAGAAGGTGAAATATGTGCTGAATGTACTAATAATCCTGATGGAACCCCTAAACTTTGGGATGCCTGTAATAATTGTGGGGTAGAAGCAGGAACATATACTTTTGTTGAAAGTACAGGATTTTACACTAACGACCAAGGTAGTACTAAATGTACTTGTAGTGGAGAGATAGAGCCAAATGAAGATGGGTGCTGTACTGGCTACGTATTTGACACTTGTGTAAATTCTTGTGTACTTGCGGGTACAGCTACAGAGTTAGATTGTGCTGGTGGATGCGACGGGTTAGTTAATGACGCTTGTGGTTTCTGTGATGGCCCTTATGATGAAGTACCTAGTGGTACAGAAGAGGGAGAAGATTGCGGTTGTCCAGATACTATAGATGGTACTCCTCCTACTGCAGATTGTGGTGGAAATTGTCCAGGAACTTTAGTGGCAGACGGATGTGGAGTATGTGACGGAGATAATTCTGACTGTACAGGATGTACAGACGCAGAGGCATTTAATTACGATAATACTGCAACTATAGGCTGTGAAGACTGTTGTGAATATTATAACATAATTAATCCAGATGCTTATCCATTAATTGATGATGGAGGAACTTTAGTATCTAGTGGTAATATGGCTAGTGTTATAACTCATCACTCTGATGTAGAGATACAACACTATGGAGATATAGTAGGCCCTAATAATCCAACAATTGTAACTGAATATCAATTAGGAGTAGATGGTAATACTACTAATGTAACTAGAGATAATCCTATTTTTACTAGTAAATGCCAAGTAATTAGTGCTAGTAATCCTATCTTAATATTAGATAGAGCTATTGATAATGCAGAAATAACTTATTCTTACACTCCTACCCTAGGTGGTGTAGACTTAATAACAGGTGTTAGCACTCAAAATCCTGAAAGTATTAGTAGTAATGATGTTGCAACTGCTTCAGGTAAAACTGTAAACTTCTATTTTAGATTAGAAGGAGATTTGAATACCACTGTAAGTAATATTGCAAATAACTTCTTTGGTCCGTATATGAGTAGTAATATCCAAAGTGTATCTAAAGAAGATGGAAGTGCAGAGGTGTTAGAGTCAGAATTAGTAGAAGGGACTCCTGAGATAACTGCCACTGTTATTCATCCAAACGGGACCTTTGAACCTGTTAGTGCTACATACTCTAATTACCATGTGTATAAAGTAACTATGAGGTTAGACGCAGATGGTACTATTTCAGAGATACCTGAAGGAGTAGATCTTTCAGCTCTTTTTGCTGCACAAGAGAATGCAGTTAATACAGATATTTATATATGTGATGTTTGTCCAGAAGGAGAAACTCAAAATGGAGCTGTATATACACAGTATCCAGAGATAACTTCTGCTGATATGATAAGTATAGCATCAGGAAATCCTTTAGTTGTTATTAACCAAGAAGGGACCGCTACAACCCCTCCACTCACAACTACATATACGATAGCTGCTAATTGTGCTTGCACGGATGACTGTCTTCTTAATGGGAACGATTACGCTCAAGTATGTGGAAACTCTGATGCAATTAATTATACACCAGAGTTAGGAGAATGCCAAGAGTATGGCGATGATAATTTCTGTTCTTTCCCTGAAGAACCCACTCCATATTGTTCTGATCCTAATTATTTAGAATTCCATGAAGTAGATACAAATGAAGGGCTTTGGGAAATAGATGACAGTTTATGTTTAAATCTTCTACAAATTGAAGAAACAGAAACAGACACTACTCAAGGTACTTATACTATAACTACTGATTATACAGGAGACGCTCTTCCAGATGTAGAATATATTATTTATACTAAAGCAGGAAAAATAATTCAAGATGAAAGTGAAGTAAGACATGTTATAACTTCTTCTGGCACTAAAAGAACAATACAAACTATTAGAAGTGTAGGAGATTGTGCTGGGTTTGTACCTATAGCATTTAATACTAATAACGAATGGTTAAAAGGAAAATTTACTATTAGTAAAAATGATACAATTTTATGGCAGCTTGATTATGGATCATTAGATACACAAACTTTTGGATCTTCAATAATCCCTGACGGCTCTGCTATATTAAAGTTAGGAACTACAGATTGTACAGCAGGATGTGATGCCACTACTATTAGTGTTACAGGATGTACTAGATCAGTGGAAAAAGATGTTAAAGAATTCACTGATTTCACTGTAGAAATATTAACTGAGGAATCTCCAACAGACTCTTATGATGAGACTTCATTTATATTATATAATATTACTACAGGAGAAAGACTTGTTGATCTTATAGGAGGAATAGGTAACGGAGAAGTTAGAGTAGAAAACTTCAAATTATCTGACACCACTGTTTTAGGTGTAAAAGCTATTTCTAAAAATATGTTGATATATAGAATTATAGATGAACAAGGTAAAATTCTTAAAACTAAATCTTTATACAATGATTCTTACTTTGAGCCTTTTACTTTAGAGTTGTTAGAACCAGGATGTACTGATTCAGAAGCTGCAAATTATAATGAAAATGCAGGAATAGATAATGGTACATGTATAGATGCTGCTTTATACGATTGTGTTAAAGACGCCTTACTTAATATTGATACATTACAATGTGATAGTAGAGAGTCTACAAAAGCTCTACAGATATATACAGTGTATCAGTCTTACAAAGAATCTTTAAAAGAAAAGAATTCAGTTAAAATAGAAATGTACAAAGAGAAGTTAGCTGATCTTTGTAATTGTAAAACGTGTTAAATAAAATAAAATGGATAGATTAAGAGATTTAATAAATGTAATTGCTAAGGGTAACCAGCGTAAAGAAAATTTAGACTTTGGTTTAAATGGGCTTGATTTGGTAAATGGTATATCAGGAGATCAAACAGTAGCAGGAAACTGGGTAGCTATAAAAGTAGATAATACAGGAACAACAGGCGCTCACTTTACAACCTTAACAACTGCTGAAGGTGATGCTTTAGATGGAGTTAAATTAGCTCCAGGAGATATATTATACGCTCCTATAACTAATGCTGTTATAGAATCTGATGCTACAGATTGCTTAGTAATGTTTTACCGTAGACACAAAGAGTAATGGGGATGCGTCTAGGAAATAGTCATGCTGGAGGAACTTCTAAAATGAAAGAAGGTAAGCGGCAAGGACGTAATAGAAAAGCGTTTGGAACATTCTATTCTAACGCAGCATCTACTAGTGGTAACTGTAAAGTTACATGCTCTGCTTTAAGTTTAAGTGTAGCAGATGGAACTCTTACATATAGAAAAGGTAGCGACTTAATTAAATGGGAAAATGATGCAGGTAATACAAAATACATTTTTTCTCTTAGAGACATGACTAATAATATAGTCTCAAGAGGGGCTCACCTCCTAACTTTTACTAGAGGGAGATAATATGAGTAAGAATTATAAATGGGTGAACTTAACACCAGATGAAATTTGGGAAGCAACAGCTCCTAAGATTCAGAAAAATAAAAAGAAATATAATAGAAAAAAGAAATTTAATAAAGATGATAATGGAGATATTCAAGAACGACAATAATTGGAATGAGAAAGCCATTGTTGGTTTTATAGCATTTGCTATAATGTGCATTATAATGGTGGCCGATCTAGTGACAGGTTGGGTAGGCTCAGATTTAGTAATTAACGAATACGTTTACAACTCATTTGTATGGGTTGTTCTTGGTTCATTTGGTATAAGCGGTGCAGAAAAATTTGCTAAAAAATGAGGAAGCTTCTTTATATATTATTATTATTTAGTTTAACAGCAAATGCTCAAGATACTTTATTTGTTGATTGTAATGGTACCGATGCATCAGGGGTTGTCAACTGGGTTGGTGACGGTTGGTGTGACGATGGTGCTTATGCTTGGAATGGTAACGCTATTAACTTTAACTGTGAAGAGTTTAACTACGACGAAGGCGATTGCGAGACTGTAGAGATTGTACTAGGTTGTATGAATATGTTAGCTTTAAACTATGTTCCTGAAGCTAACTTAGATGACGGCTCATGTGAGTTTCCTGTATTTGGATGTACAGACTCAGAAGCTCCTAACTTTAATCCTTGGGCGGAAGCTGATGATAACAGCTGTGTTGGAGTGAGTTGCTCTGACGGAGAGACCAAAATTATTATGCAGCTAACTCTTGATCAGTTTCCAGGTGAGACTGGTTGGATAATAACTGACTTATCTAACGGGCAACCCGTTGACAATGTAGTAGCTGGTGAATATACGTATGCACAAGCTAATCAAACTATAATATACGATGTATGTATACCTGAGTCTGGTGTTGAGATAATACTAAGTGATACTTACGGAGATGGACTTGCTGGTTCTTTATACGGAGGTTCTGATGGCAATATAGTAGTACTTGGAGATTTGCAACCTTGTGGGAGTTTAGATACTTTATGGGCTTTGTCTGAACCTAACTTTGGCGGAGCAACTTACTCAGGCCCAATGTGGATACAGCAGTGTGACATACCTGCTATAGAAGGATGCACTAATAATACTTACGTAGAGTTTGACTTCCAAGCTAACCTTGATGATGGTAGCTGTGAAACACTTCATACATTAGGATGTGTAAATCCAGATGCATTTAACTACAACCCACAAGCTACACTAAATGAAATCATACCTACATGTAACTACACTCTTATTATAGAAGATGACGGTGGTGACGGTTGGGGTGATTGCTACATAGGTGTAGTACAAGAAGATAGTATTCTAGGTACATATACTATGGGCCCTGGAGAATACTCTCAAGAATTTGATATAGTATTAGAGACAGATAAAGCTGTTAAAGTATATTACTTTGAAATAGCTAGTCCACAAACTCCTCCTGCAGAAGTCGCTTTCCAGACTATGCATAACTCATTTACATTAATAAACTCACATGATATTATCACCTTACAGGGTGGTGCCTATCCATTTGCAGATAACGGAGCTGGAGCTTTACAGCCTTACGAGCCGCCTTTTTGGAATGTATATAGTGCTCTACCTTTTTGTGGTGATTATTGTGTTCCTACAGTATACGGGTGTTTGGATGAACAATCACTAAATTACAATCCTGAAGCTAATACCTCTGATGATAGCTGCATAGAGATTGTAGAAGGTTGTACCTCGCCCTTTGCATTTAACTACGACTCTATCGCTAATGTAGATGATGGAAGTTGTGAAGCTGTAGTCTATGGTTGCATGGATGATTCAGCTTGGAATTATAACTTTTTAGCTAATAGTGCTGACGAAAGTTGTCTTTATTTTGGCTGCATGGATCCTCTTGCAGATAACTATGATCCTATAGCTAATGTAGAACTAGAGGGAGCTTGTTTCACGACAGTTCTTGGTTGTACAGATCCAGAAGCTTTCAATTATAATGAAGAAGCTAATACGGAAGATTTCAGTTGTATACCAGTTGTATTTGGATGTATGGATTCTACAGCATTTAATTACGATCCTATAGCTAACACAGAAGGAGATTGTCTTGAGATAATCGAAGGGTGTATGGACGTAACAGCATTTAACTATGACATATTTGCAAATACAGAAGCTGAGTGTTTATATGATGCTGGTTGTGTTGGGGAGCCAGGAGATCCTTATTGGTTAAATGATACGTGCTATGCTTGGGTAATTATGGTAGACCCTTACTGTTGTAATAATGATTGGGATGAGAAATGTCAACAACTTTACTGGAGTTGTAGCTGGGATAGCCCATTAGATACTAGAGATTTACTTAGAGGTAATGATGTAGTTATATATCCTAATCCTATGGGGGATGTATTAAACGTATTAACAAACGGTCCTGTGAACATAGAGGTGTATGATGTTACAGGTAAACTTGTAATACAAGTTAAAGAGTCTCAAACTAAAGAAGGATTAAATCAGTTAGATGTAGGATTGTTACCTGCAGGTGTATACAATTTTAGTGTTACATACGAAGGAATGACTAGTAACAAAAAAGTATTAAAGAGATGAAAAAGTTATTACTAATATTATTATTGATTCCTTTTTTAGGGAATGCTCAGGCTCTTAATAAAATATTTAAGTACTCTACATTTTATGCAGCAGTTAATGGTGGAACATCATTATCTGATGATCAGATATGGTCTGTAACATCAGGTACATTAGAAGAAGATATAATTGAGACTCCTTTTGATTATACATTTTCTATAGGTGTTAGAAAAATAAAAAGATTTGGATATGAAAATAGAGCCAACACTTTTTATAATGGTACTGAAAATTCATACAGTGATGCAGCCACAATCGGTAGAGTTGATGGTTTTGAATATTTGTTTGAGGCTGATTTTGTAAGACGCTTAGGTATTAACTACACAAACCAGCATCACTTTGTAAGATATGTTGCAGATAAGTGGGTTAGTAAAGTAGAGTATTTAGAAGATGGTTTCGCTGATATAAAATACTTTGAGGCATCTGAAAGATTTAGATTACAAATAAAAGAAGGTAAATTATCTTTTAATATAGGAGCTGTTCAACGTCTTGCAGAACCATACGGGTTTGACCCCCTGGCAGATTGGGTGCTAGACAATGGGACGTTACACTATACATATCTAGCACTTCAAGAGGGATACGATATAACATTAGATGGACAATACTTAGCACCCAATGGAGAAGTAGTTGCAACTAGTCAAGAAGTGTGGGAAGAAGTTGTTATCCCTGAAGTAATAGATGACTATGTAGAAGCTGAAAGAAATAAATTATCTAGTATAGTAGAATACTCTGCAGTAGTTGGATTTGACTACTACCATTTTACAAAAGATTTTTGGTTTCACAGCTGGGGAAACTTAATGCCTTATCACATAAATACAAACAATGAATACTCTTACCATAAGTTCAATAATGGGCAGTGGTTAGATTATTCTGCAGGACTTATATATGGATATAGATTTAACAAAAGTTTAGGTATATTTGTAGAAGGTAAGTACAACAAATACTGGAACAGAAAATGGCACAAGTTTAGTGTAGGAATTAATTATGTAATATTTTAAGATGGCAAAAGAATTAAACGAAGACACAGCAGTACAAATAAGTTTAAAAACCTTAGCAGGTATTGCCGTTCTTATGGCTGCTGTTATTAGTGGTTGGTTTGTACTACAGGGAGATATAGCAGAAGCTAAAAAACTACCTTTACCTCCAGATCCAGAGATTACTCGTATGGAATACGATATGAAAGATCAGCTTATACGTCAGACTATAATGTCTACACAAGATGACGTTAAAGACATTAAAAGTCAAATGATTAGAATGGAGGATAAGATTGATAAATTACGCTAATGATAAAATTGTTTTGGATTGTACTACTTATAAATTTAACTGCAAGAGCACAAATGCTACAAAGTGATAAACTACTACACATGGGTGGTAGTTATGCAATGAGCTCTACAGTTTCTGCTATAGTATATAATAAAACAAAAAATAAAAATCAAGCAGTAATATCAGGATTAGCAGTTTCTTTATTAATAGGAGCAAGTAAAGAAATATATGATATAAAACATGGAGATTCTAGTTGGGGCGATATGTTTGCAAATACTGTGGGAGCTACATTAGGTATAGTAACGATAAGAATAGCAATATGAAAAAATTATTACTTTTATTATTAATTCCTTTTATAGGAGTTGCACAAGATTTTCCTGACGGAATGGTGGCTGTTGAGTTTAATGCTAGTTTTAATAAAACTAATGAAGTAACTTGGCTATCTAAATTATCAGATTGCGAAACAGAACGAGTAGATATAGCAGCAGACTCAAGGTGGTCTAAAGAATACAAAATAGTAGTTGTACCTACTATTGTAATATTTAATAACAACGAAGAAGTCAAAAGATTTCAAGCAAACATTATGATGACTATGGAAACCACTCTTAAAGAAGTGCAAAACTCTATAGACGAAATTGTAATGGAAGCATTTTAAATTAAATTATGAGACTAAGTAAAAATTTTGTATTATCAGAAATAACTCGAAGTAATACAGCAACAAGATTAGGCATAAGTAATGAGCCGACAAAAGAACATTTGGAAAATATGCAAAGGCTTATATCTAATCTTATACAGCCTATTCGTGACGATATTGGTCCTATCAGGATCAGTAGTGGTTATCGCAACCCGTCACTCAATCGTGCTATTGGTGGCAGTAGTAAATCGCAGCATTGTAAAGGTGAGGCTTTGGATTTGCAATTTTGGGAAGGGGGAAAAATGAATAATAAGGTTATCTATGATTGGATTCTAGATTCAGGATTAGAGTTTGACCAAATGATTAACGAGTTTGATTTCTCTTGGATACACATATCTTTAAAAGAAAAAAACAATAGAAAACAAGTTTTAAAGGCTTATAAAGATGAGGACAACGATACTAAGTATAAGTATGCAGAAGTATGAGTAAGTTATTAGATTTATTAGGTGGAAACATCTTAGGTAGTGTAGGTAATATAGTAGATAACCTTACCACGTCTGACGAAGAAAGGTTAGCTGCAAAGAAAGCTATAGAAGAAGTTCTTATGAAGGCTGAGTCAAACGCTCAGGAACAAGTTTCAAGAAGATGGGAGGCAGACATGAGGTCTGACAACTGGCTTAGTAAAAATATTAGACCGTTAATATGCATATTTTTAACTGCAATTTTTGTAGTTTTGTCAGTATTTGACGGAAATATAGGAGGTTTTGTAATTCAAGAAAGTTATATTCCTATATATCAAACATTATTAATAACAGTATACGGGGCTTACTTTGCAGGTAGGTCTATCGAAAAAATAAAGAAAAAGTAAAATGGCTACACTTAAAGGAAAAGCAATATCATCTACATATCAGACCATACTAAAATCGGCTGCTGAGATTAAAGATACTAATCTAAAATCTGTTGAGACGGGTAGTGGTAACGCTACAGCGATGAAGTTATCTACAGATAAAGCTGAGTTCACTAAGGTGGGTATCGGTACTGCAGGTGCTACTCCTGATGGGTTACTTCATGTAATGGGTGTTAGTGCTGGGTCTGTTTCTTCTAGTACTTTTGCAAACCAACTAACGTTAGAAAACTCTAGCGATGCTGGTTTAACCATACTATCTGGTTCTTCGTCTTCAGGGAATATATTCTTTGGTGACTCTAGCGATAATGACGCTGGACAGATATACTACGATCATAGTCAAGATTACTTAGGGTTTTCTACTAGCGGGTCTGAAAAGATGCGTATAGATAAGAACGGTAACCTTAACGTTGCTGGTACAGTATCTCAGTCTGATGATAGATTTAATCTTGTAGAGTATTTTGAAAAAGTCCCAAGCTTACAAAGTGCTGCTGTAACTCAAGATACTAATGCAACTACTGCTGTAACTTTACAGGCTAAATATGGTATTATAACTATGCAGTCTGTTGACCTTGCGGCTACAGATACGGTAGAGTTTACATTTAATAATAACCACATATTTGGGACTTCATCTCATGTTCATGTTCAATTACAAGATGGAGGTACTATAGCTGATAATGCTATGATTAACGTTTTAGTTCATGATGTGGCTAACGGTAGTTGTAAGATTAGAATAGGTACTAATGGAACTGATGTTGCTGCACAAGTATTTAAGCTTGCTTTTATTGTAGACCCATACATAACCCCTAATCAAAACTTTGTTTTAAGTGGAGTTAGTGCAGGGGCATCTCAAGTATCTGGACATACAAATAGAGATTCTTCTTTTGCTGGGGTTAAATTAATTACTGGAACTACGGATAATGACAGATCAGTAATAAGTCCTAGAAATGGTAACACTGAGTTACCATCAAATGCTGAATCTTCTGCTTGGGCTTCGGTAGGCTTTGGAACGGAAAACCAAACAGAATTTTCTACAGCTATATCTACAGGTGGGGCTATAACTTCAACCTCTATTTGGGCTGGATTAAAGCTTACTGAGGTAGGTGCGTATGCAACAGATGCAAATCAGGCTTATTTTTTATACGCTGTAGACGATGATCAAGGAGCTTTAACTACAAATGGCAACCTTCACTTTATTTATAGTATAGGGGGGGTTGATTATATAACAGATTTAGGTATAGTAGTAGCCGCAAGCACTGTGTATAAGTTAAAAATAGCCTTTAATGAGAGTAGACAAATATCTATATCAGTTAATAATAGATCTTACGGTTTAACAACCACACCTACTAGTACGACTGCAGGTGGGGTTACTCAAGCTGTAGTTACAACAAAGTCTTTAGCTATGACAGATGATATAGATTTACTTCCTTTTATTGGAATTCAAACTCATACAACAGCATCTAGAGGTTTGCAGTGTGGGTATATTAAAATGTCAAGAGGTTTATACGAGTAAAAAAAACTAAATTAAATTAAAATGGATTCAATTAACCCTATTATTAGAAAGATTACAATAGGGGACTTAAAGCAGGGATTGACTTACCAAGTAGGTCAACGAATGTTAGGTGGTTCCTTAAAGATAACAGCAATCATACAAGACGAAGCAGCTTGGTATAAACACCAACAGGTAGTCTACGATGTATATATAAAGAAAGAAGCGGAGGAGTTCTCTAGACCTTGGAAAAGGTTCTTCTCCCAGCCAACAGCTATAGAGTACAATACAGATGTCCTAGATGACTACGAAGTAAAGTAAAAGAAAAAAAGATGAAGCCAATTAAAGATCTCTACTGGATACAGGTAGAAAAAGAAACAGAGGATACGATACTATTAAATGGTAAGGAGATGTACAGAGATACATCCTACGATCCTATGAAGCTAGCCCGACAATACGGTACGGTGTATAAAACACCAACCCTTGACACTAGTGATTCAGGTATACAGGAAGGAGATAAGGTATGGTTTCACCACTTTATCGCTACACCTACTAATCATGTTAATCACGCAGACAAGGATAACATATATCAGGCTTATATAGAGCAGATATACCTTATAGAAAGGGAGGGAGAATATACACCAATTGGGGTATGGAACTTTATGGAGCAAGAGATGAAGGAGGCTGAAATGTCAGAGTCTGGAATATTCTTAGAAACTTCCCCTTCTGAGGTGGAGCTCCATGGTACTGCAGTTATTATTAACGATTGGGTAAAAGACCAGGGAGTTAAAATTGGAGATAGAGTTATGTGGAGTGAGAACTCTGAGTACGAAATGGATATAGATGGTAAAAAGCTTCTACGCATGCGTAACGTTGATATATTAGCTTCTTATGATAGATAACAACAAAGACTACGCTCTAAACACCTTAGAGAGGCTTATAGAGGCAAGTAAGGGAGCTATAGACCTTCTTATAGAAGAGATAAGTAAACCATTACTAGAGGAAGATGACGCAAAGAGAAGACAAGCTATTAAAGCAAAAAGAGAATGCTTTGAAGATTGTCAAGAGATACTTTTAGGGATTAAAAACCTAGAGGATAGAATTAAGGATGGTTCTTCTTTGATAGAAGACAAAAAAGATTTTAAAGGTTCTTTTGCAGAAAAGTATGCAAGAAAATAATACGATATATTTAATTAAAGACAGTCCTGGTGAGGTAATGGAGTTTGACAATTTAAAGATTGTCTTACCTAAAAGACCTAGGTATAATAAAGATATACTTTACCACGACCTACCCAAAGCAAAGCAGAAGTGGACTAGACTTCAACCACCAAAGGCTTTAACAAGGGAGAACGCTTCTGACTTTGTAGATTACATAGAGGAAGAGTTTAGACGTAGAATGGAGGGGTTATGGTTTTATAACAACGGAGTTC
>JGI24006J15134_10000464_pt1 | contig 25103 bp, 24 predicted proteins | sample LinPmetageLP53_FD_15134 | JGI IMG/M metagenome (IMG submission 15134)
ATACAAATCAGTTTATGGCTGACCAGTTGGCTGTGGGTAAAAAAGCATTTATTGATATGCTTAGTGCATCGTTAGAGCCTGAAGTTGTAGAGGCTGAAGTAAAATAATGATTGTAAGAAGGTGTAGCCAAGGTCATCATGTTCGTATTTATAGAAATACAACAAAGGGTGTTACTCGTGTAAAAACCTATTCCGATGGGTCTAGCGAAACCTTGGCTTATCCTTCATCTTATAATTACTTTGTAGACGTAGATGGGAAGATAGTTAAGAAGTCTAACAGTTTTAAGACAATTGAAAATTTTTATGTAGATGAATGTGAAAAAAAGCATGAGAGTGGGCATGGCAGGATTGTTATTGGAACTCATTTTTTAATTAATGGTGTCGCTACATCTCAATCAGATTTTCCTTCAAATTCTAATACAAAAACAGAAATAAAAGATTTTTACGATAAAAGAAACATCTCTTATGGTAGCGGAGAAACTAAAGCCGAGTTGCTATCACGAATTGTTGTCAATGCGGAGACTGGGGACTCAAAACATTTAAAGAGATAATTTTAATATGGAATTTATAGATTTATATGCAGAATATGGAGCAATAGGATTATTAATAATTTTATTTACGATTACATTTATTAAACAAAGTAAAGTTACTGAAACACAAGCTGAGGCTTTAAATTTATTGCAAATAGAAAATGAAGGTCAAAGTAAAAACATTGAAAACATTGAGTCAATATTGCTTAAATTTTTGGATAGACTAAATAGGTCTGACGCTGTAGGAGATAGAAGACATATGGATTTAGTAAAGGAAGTTAACGATATGAGTGATGTACTTATGGAGATTAAAGGTTCTGTTAGTAGGATTAATAGATAATGGATAGTTTAAAAACAAGTGCAGTCAGCACAAGCTTAGGTCTGGTATATTACACAGACGTAATATCTGGATTGTTAATGTGTGTTATGTTTGTAGTTAATATTTATTACCTGTGGTTAAAAACTAAAAAGATAAAGGATAAGTAATGGAAAAATTAAACGTGTGGTTTAAAAGTGTGTTCCCAAAACTTGTAAAGAGATATATTGTTAGTAAAAAAGATTTTCTTTGCATTGCAATGAATAAAAAATTAAATCTACCAATATTGAACGAAAAAGAAGAATTGGAATTAATAGAAGGTGTCTTTGATGGCATGATATTAGGTCTTGATTCTTTAGAAAAAAAAGAAGATGAATCATAGACAAGTAAAAAAATTAATAGATGATGTCCTATGGAAAATGGGTATGCACTCTGAGGAAGCTGTTGAGTTAGTGTTTTTAACTGGTCTCGTTGAGTCTGGATATAAATATATATCTCAAATAGGTTCAGGCATTGCTAAAAGTTTTTGGCAAGTAGAATCAGCAACAGCTAAAGATTGTATTGACAATTACTTGGAGTATAGAGAAAGTACGTTTAAAAAATGTGCAAGTGCAATGCAACGTGATTTAACAGACTTAACTAAAATGAGCGAAGAAGAGCTTAAAGAGTTATTGTGGCACGATATATCGGCTGGAATTGTATTCTGCCGAATAAAGTACAGAAGAGACCCAAACCCAATCCCTACAGATATAATAGAGATTGCTAAATATTGGAAACGTGTATACAACACAGATTCGGGTGCTGGCACAATAGAACACTTTTTATCAATGGCAGAGAAGAGGAAGGATTAATGAAAATAGGCTTATTAGATATGGAGACAGTACCAAACGCTCCTACGTCAAAGTTTTTAAGTAAACAAGAAATACTAGAGTTTGATAACGATTGGATATATAATCGTAAAAATTTTATATTTAAGCATAAGATACCTTTAATGGTTGATAGAGAAGACGCAAAGGCTCTTGTTGAAAAATATGTATCTGTTGAGTTTCATAAAAAATCAGATGATTATACTAAAATAAATTATAAAAAATTAAAAAAAATAGCGACTTCTAAAGGAATCCCTTATAAAGAAACATTTGTTAAAAAAGAATTGCTTATAGAAAAAATTATAGAATTAGATGGCGAGTAAAACAATAACATATTACGATGCTGTGCAAGAGATTCTTAAAAGAGTCAATGATGCAGATGGTGATATTTATTTAGACAGAGCAAAATCTTTAGTATATGAAGGGATAACAGCATTAGCAACAAGTGAGGGAATTACTCCAGACGACATTAGAGGTATATTAAAATCAGAAACTATTAATGTTAAAGAGTATTCTCCATCCCATCAATTACAAGTAAAAGGTGAAAGTTCTGATTTATTAGAAAATCCATCAAAAATTATTGGTATAGTTGATAATTTAGCAGACGATGAAACGACTTTTAAGTATATTGAAATATCAATACCTGAAAGAAATAGATTAAACGATATAGATTACAAGCCTTTTGAGGATGAAATCTTTTATTATACTAGAGGTGATTATATTTATTTCTATCCCAAAGAACAAATGAGTTCTCAAAAATTTATTATTACATATCTTTCTGAACCTAACGATTATGTGTATTCAGAGATTGAAGAAGACGCTTCTAGTCTTGAAGAATTATTTTCTTTAACTTTTATATATAAAGTGATTGATTATAGCGTAAGCAGGATTAAGCAACAGCAAAGCGGAGAATAAATGCTATACAGAGACATACAGAGAGAAATAGGAAAAAGGTTGGGAGACCCAGACCTTAAAAGATTTCGAGGTTTAATAAGTCAATGTTTTGTTGATAGTATGTGTTCTGTTATTGCTAAGGAAGAAGGTTATAATTTAGTTGAAATACCAGATTTAATTAAAGAAATAGACCATACTCTAGATTTAAAAAACTCTCAGTATACAGTTTCTTTACCTACTATAGCGTCATCTGGTAGTGTTGTAAGACTTCTAGACGTATTTCAAAGACCTAATAAGAATTTTACATCTTCGCTAACTTTAAAAGAGATTCCTCAAGAAGAATATAAAAGAATGTCTTTAGAAGTTGCCTTTAGACCTACTTCAGAAGAAGTTTTTTATTTTAGAAGAGGTAATAATATTTATTTTGTATCTGGTCAAATAGCAGATGAAGAATCAGAGACAAGTGTTGTTTTTCAGTTTATAGAAAACCCAGACCCAAGTGAGTGGACTGAAAATACAGATTTAGTTTTTGGATTAAACTATTCTAGAAATTTTATTTACAGAATTATATCAGAAACGGTTGTAAACATATCAAATTTACCAGCATTTACAGGTCAACCAGCTAAAGAAGGAGCATATAGCTAATGGCTCAATTCCCAGAACAACCTCTTCTTGACAATACAAATACATCGACAAGTCCAAAATTTATAAGTGCTAAAAAGCAAGGTAATACTGCTCAAATTGTACCAATACTTTTTTATGATGTTTACCAAGATATTGCATTAGCTCTCCCAGAACAACCTAATATTTCTATTGTTAAAGCAGAAGTAAACATTGTTATTAGGCGTATTAACGATGAAATTGGTTTATGGAATCAATTAGTGCAGGTNTCTCCATCAACAATAAGCACTTCAATAGATTTAATGGTAACGACTGCAATTGAGTCCGAGACAACAGATGAAATAGAAGATTATGGTCGTTTTAGATTTGAATATGATTATGTATCAACTGAAAGTAGGCTTAGGCTAGAGGATAATGTAGTTGAAGTCCAAGAAGTTTATTTAGACGATGTAGAATGGGAACAAGTTCCTTATCAAAAATTAAAAGATACTAATAATGTTACAGAAAAATATTGGTCTCAAATAGGAAGGTTTATTTATTTTCCGAAAGATTTATCTACAACAACAGAAATACTTAAAATTAAAGTAAAGAAATCTTTTTCTTTTCTTGATAATGTTGTTGGTAAAGATGCAATAATAGATTTACCAGAAAGTTATAGGCAGTTATTAATATCGGGTGTGTTGTATTCATTGACAGCTAGACCTAAATTTAAAGACCCTGACATCTTTGCGGTAAATAAAGAGATTTTTGATATGGAGTTATTTTCATTAAAAAATCAATATGCAAACTTAGAACCAACATATATGTCAAGAGATATGACATACAAATATTAGCAGAGGCTAAACATGACTAATTTCCTTAAAGGTAATACACCAGCAACTATTTACACACAATTATTAAGTGTTGGAGGTTCAGCTGACCACGCAGGGTTAACGACATCTCTTAAAAATATTTTTACAGATGATGGTGCAGGAGGAAGTAATACTTCTTCTTTTAAACTATCTACAACAGCATTAAGGCTAGAATCAACAAACCAACTAAGGTTTAGAGATGATGCTATATACATATCTAGTTCTGGGGATTCAATATTAAACCTTGTTTCTGATGGAGAAATTGATTTAGCTAGTGCATCTATAGACCTTAATTCTACAACAAGTTTAACAATAGATAACACAAACACAAGTAACGGAGTTGTCATTAATGCGGCAACAAGCGGTAGTCCAATATCTATAGGTCATTCAACTTCAGAAACGACTATTAATGATAATCTAACAGTAACTGGGACGACAGCCCATACTGGTGTAGTGACACTTGCAAGTGGTGTTAAAATGCAATTTGTTGACGGAAACGAATTTGTGTCTGGAGATGGTACTAATTTAACACTTGGTTCTTCTGCTGATATTAATTTAACAGCGTCTACTGATATTAATATTCCAGCAAACGTAGGTCTTACTTTTGGTGATGATGGAGAAAAAATTGAAGGAAATGGTACAAATTTAACCGTATCTAGCAGTGGGGCTTTATTATTAACTGGTTCAGCGGCATCAACTTTTAATACAACTGGTGGAGGAATATCTATCGACGCAGAAGCTGGTGCTGTAACAGTTGATGGTCATACTGGTGTAAATATTGCAGGAACAAACGGTTCTGAAGTAGACATAACAACCACAGGTGCGGTAGATGTTAATTCAGGGGCATTTACATTAGATGGAACAACCTTGTCTATAGATGGCACAGATGATTCTAATGTGACTGTTACTGGTTCAGGAAAAGATTTATCTATACAAGCATTAGGCGGTGGCTCTGGTCAAACATTGACTTTATCATCTGCTGGTACTGGTACAACAGCTATTAATATGATTGCAACTGCTGGTGGTATAGATATTTCTGCAAGTTCAGGCGGTGATATAGACATTCATAATTCTGCTAAGTCCGTTAATATACAAGCAGATGAAAATGCCGCAGATGCGGTAACTATTGCTGCAAGTGCTGGCGGTATAGATATTTCTGCAATTGGGAGTGCTGGTGAAGACATTGATATTACAGCAACTGGTTCTTCTGTTAATATAACATCAACAGAAAATGCTGCAAACGCTATTTATTTAAGGGCAAATGGTGGTACAAGTGAAACGATTAAAATACATTCAGACCAAGGAACTGGAGTATCGTCTGTTTATTTATTATCAGATGTAGGAGGAATCACAATAGATGGAGATACAGACCACGGTGTAAGAATTAATGCAAATGTTAGCGGTGCGCCAGTAGTAATTGGTCATACAACTTCTGAAACAACAGTCTCTGATAATTTAACTGTAACTGGTGATTTATCTGTGGGAGGGGCAATCGCCTATTCTGCTTTGAGTGTCTCTCACCCAACAGCTACTGTCCTTACTCTTGATAATCAAGAACATAGTAATGCCGACAACGCAAGAGATGTTACTTTAAAATTTACTGGTGAAAAAGGTGATGGTTCAAGTGTTGACGATATGGCTCAGATACTTGTCGCTCACGATGGTTCATCAGCAGACCAAAAAGGATATATTGATTTTAAAACAAATGCTGGAAGTGAAGGCACATCTCCTTCGTCAGCTTTAAAATTATCAGCAGACAACACAGCGACATTTAGTGGAGCTATCGCAGCGGGTACAAACGCTATTACAGGTGGAATCCTTAATATAGATAATATAACATTAAACGCTAATTTAATATCTACAACAGATACTAACGGAGATTTAGGAATATCTCCAAATGGTACTGGTGGAATAATGATACTTAATACTAATGCTACTGGAGATTATAGTGTTAGTATCGGTCAAGCCTCAAACGCAGATGGTGACAACGCCTCTGCAATCGGTCATACTGCTAGGGCTAGTGGAAATGAGAGTGTTTCTATAGGAGATGGTTCTACATCTTCAGGTCTTAATTCGGTTGCGATTGGAGACACAAATACAGCTTCAGCTGCAAATAGTGTTGTGCTTGGTTCAACAAGTCAAGCTACAAATTCTTATTCAATGGCATTTGGTAGAAATGCAAAATCAGATAGAAAAAGTGAACTGTCTTTTTCTGGTGGTATGTTTGCGGCGGTTGGAGATAGTAGGTGTGTAACAATGCATAAAATTGATTCTTTTGCAATGACCTCAAGTATGCAGAGCATAAACAGTTCTACTACTGGTGGAGGAATACCTTTTGATTCAGACTCTGTTGCTTGTGGAACAGTTAGAATTGTAGGTTCAAAAGCTGGAGCGGCAAAGACTATAGGGTTTATAATTGAATTTCTTGTTGAAAATGATGGTGGAACTGAGGCTATTATACAACAAACAGTAAGAAGTTATGATACTGAAGACACTTCATTTAATGCTCAAGTAGCAATAGTCTCTAGTTTATTGTACGCACAAGTATTAGATGATGCAGATACGGACACAATGAGATGGTCAACTTATTGGACTTTTGTTCAGCATACATTTTAATAGGACATTTTAAATGGCAAAAAGAGCATTACCTCTTCTTACTGGTGGGCTTAACAACGTAGCTCGTTCTGATTTAATTGATGATAGTCAATTACAAGAATGTATAAACTATGAGATTACTGGTGATGGTGTCTTAAAGAAAAGAACAGAACAAGCTCAGTTTGATAGTGTCTTAGATACTAAACTTATAACACTATTTAGCGATATAATATCAATATCAGAACCTTATTATTCTATAACAGACATTGAACTTGAGCAATCAGATGGGTACACGCTAAGCACTAATTATATTTTACTTGCATTTGGTAGAACTCATAACAATACTTATGAAGTCCATGTATTATACCTTATAAATAATTCAGGTGAATTAGAATGGGAAAACATAGCGGACTACAAAACTGACCAAACTTTAAATGAACTATTATTAGACGCTGGGATTATATATAGCGAATTATCAGACATTCAATTTGTTAACTCAGATGATAGGGTTATTATTACTGACAATGTAAATAATGCACATTATGTAACAATTGATATAGATGGATTTTTTAGAGTTGGCAAGTTAGGTTTAACTTCACCAAGAAATAAAGCAAGAGTATTTAAGTTAACTGAATATGACGATAGTCTTTTTGAAGAAAACCTTGAAAATTCAAGATTGTCTCAATTAGGTCTATTCCAATGTGTCTATACAGTTGTTTCAGAAAACGGAGATGAGAGCAACCCATCTCCTATTTCAGATACTTTAGATATGCAATTTTTTAAAATTGATGCTAATGGGGCTGATGAAAGATATATTGATAAAGTTGTAATAAGTGATTTATCTGTTCCAGATTTAGGTATTAATGAATTACAAAATTTAAAATATTTTAAAATATATATGCGTGTTATTCGTTATTCTGCTGGAAGAGAAATTCAAACATTAGATTTTACAGAAAGGTTTGAAATTATTAATAAATCAACTGCATCTGTAGAAACAGGGAATGAATATACATTAACAGTTGAAATAGAATCAGGTAATACAGCTAATTATGAAAATGACGTAGCTCCAATATGTAAGACTGCGGCTTTTTTAGGTGGTATTACTATGATTGGAAATGTTCAATCATCTATTAACTTCCCACACGATTTTAAATATTATCATCCTATTACTATTAATAATAAAGATGGAAAACATTTTGTAGACGCTATTGTAAAAATAAACTTATACAACGAAACATCTGGCAATAATAATTCAATTAAATATTTTTTTAAAAAACATTTTATTAGCTCAAATATCGGTCAAAACCTTCAGCATATTAGAATCTATGACGAAGATTTAACAACTCCAATTATGGTTTGCTATGACAGTTCAGTTATTACTGATGAGCACATGGAGTTATATATTAAAATTCCATTATTATTATCAAGTGCATCACACATTGTTTACTTATGTTGGACAGATGAAGAAAATATGGGTGATTATCAAGGAGTATCAGAAGAGTATAATTTAACAGTTGGAGGCGATTTTACTTTTAAAGGGAATATTGGTATTCATTATGGTCGTTTTATGTTTCTTGGAAATGATGGTTTTGCTAGACAACAAGTATGGAATAATCTTAGAGTAAAAAATGAAAATTCATTGATAGTAAGTGACTTTGAATTTAGCAATGACCTTTTATTATTAAATAAAGCAAACACAAATATAAATGCAAGTTTTCTTGATGTTGATAGAACATTGGACTATAGGGCTGTTATCCCTTCTCTTGGAGAANATTTTATAATGGGGCGNTTTACTTATAAGTTTACGAATAGAAAGACAAGTCGTTTGGTCTACGATATGATTTATACTGATGGTCTATCAATAGAGTCAAGTGATATAAACTTAACAAAAGGGTATGCTTCAGCAACTATTACAATTGATTTGTCAAAGTTAAATGATATAGCCCTCTATCCAGAGGGTGATATAAAATCTAATTTTTTTGTATTAAGAACAGCAAGTAGTAGGTCTGTTACACTTGGAATACGGAGTATAAATAATTCTAACAATATTTTTAGATGGGCAATGTCAAGAAATGGAACTACTGATAACACTAGGAATGGTAATTTTTTTGAAAATATGCCAGAATATAGTAAAGATGATACTGGCATAAAAACTTATAATGTCTTTTGGAGTTGGGATTTTAATTTATTGAAATCTACACTTGCTCTTTACGAACTAGGCACAAGTTTTAGGGTCGGGAGCGGGGTCTTTGATGGTATAAAAATAAATGAAATAGACCTAGAAGAATCGAGATACAACGAAATTATTGATTACAGAGAACCAGTAATTAAAGAAATTAGATTTGGAAAAAGTCAAATAGGAGGAGATACTGACAGAGATGAAATAGCAGAAAATACTTATGTAGATAATCTTGTTTTTAATAAAAATGAATATATTGATGACGTAAATATGATTGCTCAGTTATGGAATTTTCAACCAATGTATGAATCTCCTATTGGATATAATTGGGATGGAACAATTAACAATAACATTGACTTTGACGAAACAAAAGAATTAGTTTATAAATCAAACAGAAATATGGTTAAATGGACAAATGTAAATGGAAAAGCATTTCCAGATTTATATTTTAAAAAAGTTAAAGAACCTATATTGAAAATAATGCCAGCACCATCTTTTTTACAATTTGAATACCAAAACACATTTATTATCTTTACAAGAAATAGTATTAACAGATTTGTTTTAAAAGGTTCAGCTAGTGGTTGGAGTGGCTCATCAAACTCTTTAATTGAAGAAAAACAACAATATGGATTATTAGCAGAGAAATCTTTAGTTAGAACTGGTGACGCATTGTTTTGGTTAAGTGAAGTTGGAGTAGTAAAATGGGACGGTAAGGGCTTTGGTTTGATTACCAAGAACATTATAGACGTTCCAATAAAAGATTCTTTATTTGGCTATTATGTGCCTTTAAACAACCAGTATGTATTGCACGATGTAATAGATAATGGTATTAGTTTTGTTTATCACATTGACCGAAATATGTGGACACAATTTACTGGATTAGATGTAAAAAAATCAATTACGCTTACTGGTGGCAATCGTTTAGACAACATTAATTTATATTTGAAGGCAAATGGTACAGGATTAGATTCTTACCCAACAGAAACTTTTACAGAAGAAGAATCTAGTATTAAAACAAAAAATATGTTTTTTGAAAAAGGAACTTTAAAAAGAATTAAAGCTGATTACTCTGGGGAAAACAAAAAATTACATTCTATTGTAGAGAATGTAGTTGGTGAAGAGAAAATTCACATTGTTGAATCTGAGTCGGAAGAGTGGAGAGGTGTACCTTTAGGCAAGAATAGAGGGAAATCAGTTACATTTAAGATTGAAAACGCAGAGACTATTTCATCAATTATCTATGAATTAGATATAGAATCAGAGGTAAAATACTAATGGCATGGCAATTATTAGCAGCGGCATTACCAGCAGCCGCAAAAGTAGCTGGAACAGCTTTAAACAAGCCTAAACAAGAAGATTTTAAACCACAAACAGATTATATGAAGAAGTATGTTTCTTTTCTTCGAGGTCGCTCATCTAATAGAGAAGTAGCAAACCAAGCGATGCAACCTGCTATTAAAATGGCAGGAAGACAAGGAAGACAAATGCAACAACAGATAGGGTATGACGTTGCAGGTTCTGGTTTAGGTGGAAGTGGAATCGAAGCTCAAATGAGATTATCGGCTGGTCAACAAACTCAAGATGCATTAGCAACAGCGACTGATAAAGCAGTTGCTGCTCAGACAGCAGACACAGCGAGAATAGGTGAACAAGCCGCTGGGATAACTGCTCAAATAGGAGCTGAGGAAGCAAGAGCAGAACAAGCTTACAAGCAAGCACAATCACAATATAAAACTCAGCTGACTTCAGATGTTATTGGACTGGGGGCATCTGTTGCTTCAGCAGGTATTACCCAAATGAACCAAGCGAATGAAGCTGTCCTTATGTCAGAGAGGTCTGGGTACTTTGGTTCAGCCGAAAATGTAAAGGCTATGATGGCTAAAGGTTGGACACCTCAAATGTTAGCTCAAGAAAGAGTTATGATTGACCAAAGAGTAAATGCTTTATTAGGTAGTGGTATGGAAATTAATGATATTACTAAAGAACTTGGTTTAGGAGCAAGCTATACTGGGATGTCTAATTATAACTCAGGGGCTTTAAATCCTAACGATGTCGTTAAAAATGTCACTAAGGATGTTGTTAGCGATGTTGGTTCTGACGATAATTCTATAGCTAATGCCTCTATTGGTTCTAAAGTAAAAACTAAGGTTGAACCTCAAATAAATAGTGAATTAGAAGATGATACTACTGCCTTGTACAATGAAACTATGGCTAAATCTCAATTAAAAACAAATGTAAAGACACCAAGAAAAAGCATAGATTTTAAATTGCCAGATGGTTCAATTGTGCAGACTGGAAGTGTTGAGCATAAAAATTATTTAAAAAACTTTAAAACAAAAGCTCAAAAACAAGCAATGGGAATTGGAAGAATAAAAATTTCTTCAGATTTAAAGAATAAAAGATTAAAATTAAAAAACGATAATATTGTTGTGAATGAAGTAGATAAAGAAAACCAAACAATAACTTACACTAATATGAGATTGAATAAAAAAGAGACAATCGATTTTAATAATTTTAACAAATTTGCAGATAAAACTTAAATATTTAAAGGTTAATCATGGCTAACGGACAAATTAAACAAAAATCTATTGTAAGTAATCAGCAACCAGCTTTAGAGCAGAACCCAGAAAAAGATATTTTACAAGGTTTACAAACTCAACAATCGCAATTAGTACAACAACCAGTACAACAACAAGAGCCAGTACAAGAACCAGTACAGCCAATGGCTCAACAGACTCAACAGCCAACTAATTTATATCAAGCACTTGGCGCAATGAACCCAATGCAATTAATGGAGTTAAAAAGTAGAGTCCAGAAGCGTGGAGCGACTAGGCAAGTATATAGAAATGTAGGAGGTAACAGAGGCGCAGAAATTATGTCGACTGTCAATAAAGGAGAAATGTCAATAGCTGATGCAATATCTATGTCAAAATCTGAATTAAGCCCTACTATGAAAACTTTAGATGCTGTTTTTTTTAAAGAAGGTGCAACTTCAGCCAGTATGCTTCCTTTATATGAAAAAATGAAAAACTCTTGGAAAAAAACAGAAAGAAACTTATGGATTAGTCATTATAACACTTTAAAAAATAGAGAGACTCAAGAAGAAAACGCTAAGATACAATCTAATAGAAATATTAGTGCGCAAGATAAAGCAAGATTTCAAAACAATGCGAACAATCAAGAGTTTAAGAGTAGAGCGCAGATTGAATATTTAGATTTAGAAACATCTATTGCAAATGTTGGCAATTTTAAAGGTGGTGTTTCAAAAAATTTTAATACAGCATTGGATAACTTTAGAACTGAATATTTAAAAGATTTGAATCAAAATTTATCGGAGCAAGGTGACCAATTAAAAATGAATCAATACGTTACTCAAATAGCCAAAGAAGCTCCAATAGATTATCTTAAAAATGAAAAAGGTTATATGATAGGTGATGAATGGCTACCCATACCAGAAAAAGGTATAAGTGATGAAGAGAGAAGACAACTTTTTGCTAATGACCTTATAAGAAAAATTAAATCAGCAAAAACTCAAATGACTAATGTAAGAGAGTTTTATGAAACACCAGAACCTGAGCAAAATTCAGCACCATCTAGTAAAGTTGATTTTTCGCAATACATGGTTGAATAATGAAAGAAAATATCTATTATGTTGGTGAACAAAAATATAAGATACCTGAAAATTTAACAGAGCAGTTTTTAGCTAATGAGCCTGACGCTCAAAAAGGTCTTAATTATTTAGTTGGGGATAGCTCTTTTAAAGATATACCTCCATTGCTTCAAGATACATTTATGAAGCAAAATCCAAATGCTATTTTGCAAGATGATACTGTAGTTAATGATACTTTTAAATCTAATATTGCTTATGAAGATAAAGGTCTTGACTCTATCAATAAAAATATTGAATCTAATCTAAATTTAAATTTACCAAAATATGAGACAAGAAAACCTTTAGCCCAGCCATCTCCTAAACCTATACAAAAAGAATTGCCAAATTATTGGGAGAGACTAGTTGCATTGCCTTTTGCAACAAGATACGCTGGAGGTGGTTTCAAAAAACTAGCAGGAAGTTATTTACAAACAATAGGTGCAACATCTCCAAGAGGAGAAAAAGAAGAACTTATATCCCCAAGACAAGGATATGGTGGATATAAACCAGAAATATCTGCAGCCGAAGCCATACAAAAAACAAAAGAGGATGTAGTTTTTCAACAAGGAGTCAAGTTATACCAAGATGGTGTCAAAGATTATACAAATAGACCTGATTTACAGCCTACTGAGAATTTTATGGACTATAGTTGGACAGACCCAAGAAAAATAGCAAGTATTGTAGGTGAAGCAATTCCGACTCTTTTAGAAATAGTAGTTCCAGCAACTGTAGCTACACTTGTAACAAAGAATCCAACTGTTGGTGTGGCAGTAGCTTCATCTGCTGCTTTTGGTATAGAAACTGGTGGTATGATGCAAACTGCTATTGAAGAAGGTATAGAGCCAAGCGAAGCTGCAAATGTGGCTTTAACTGTTGGTATGATAAATGGGTTAATAGGTGCAATACCAGCAGGTACTTTGCTAAGTAAAATGGGTCTTGGTAAAAAGGCTATGAATGATGTTTTTGTTAAAGAAATAATTAAAAGAGGTTTATATAAAAATATAAAAAAGAATGCGTTAGAGCAAGGTTTGGCTGAAATGGCTGAAGAGGTTCTTCAAGAGACTGTAAATATCTACGCAGAAACTCAATCGCTTGGGATAGAACTTACTGATAAAGGAATTACAGATAGGCTTTTAGCTTCTGGTATAGGTGGTGGAGTATTAGGTAGCACACTTGGTGCTGGTAAAGGTGCTGTACAATCTTCTTCAGCAAAACAATCTACAGAAATTGATAACGCTGAAACAACAAAAGATGCTAAAGAACAACCAAAAGCAGAGGTTTCGCCAGAAACTGAGGCTGTAAAACCACCACAGGTAGACGAAACTAAAGTTGAGGCAGACCAAGTATCGAGTGAAATAGAGGCTGAGCCAGAAGTTGAAGCTAAAACTAATCTTATTGACCAAGAATATGAGGTTCGGTCAAAAGAGCCTTTAACTGAAAAAGAGTTAGTTGACGTATACACTTCAGATATTGTTAATAAAAAAGGTGAGACTCTTAAGTGGGCGCAAGCCGAGCCAAAGACACCAAAGCAAGCAATTAGTCTTTTGAAAAAATTAGAAAAATATGTAGACGAAAGACAAGATAGTGAAAACGATTTGATTTTAGATAATGTCTACGAATCCCAACGAGCAATTGATAGCATAATAGATGTTTTTGAAAATCGTGGTTTGAACATTGCTGATGATGGGTCTTATGAAGTTTTTGACGTAAAAGAAGTAAAATCAGATTTGGAGTCAGATACAGAAGTTGAGCCTGTAGAGACAACAGAATCAACAGAAACAGAGGTTGAGCCTCCTGTAATTGATGCTTATAGAAATGCATTAATTTTTGATGAAGGTGTATTAGGAGTGGAAGGGAATGTATACAAATCAAGTAATGGTCAAGTAAAAGTATTAAAAGAGACTCCTAAGTCTATTAGTGTAGAGGTTGTTGATGGTAAGAATAAAGGAGTTAAAGCAACAATATTAAAAAGACTTATTGGAGCAAAAGGTGACAATCCAATGGTCATTTTAAAAAAAGGCAAAGAAATCAAAGAAATGTTTGAGATAGATATGTCTAAATCATTTGAAAAAACTTCTGAATTGCCAGCAACAGAGACAACAGAATCAGGTGCTATACAAGAGGTTGTTGATTTATTTCAAGGACAAGACACAGGGGTTGAGTATACAACTAAGCTTGATGAGTTAAGAACTCTGCAAGACAACATAGAAGACCCTGATAGCCCCGAAACATTACAAAACGCCTATGCCCAACTTAATAATGCTGGTAGGGATTTAGAAGGTTTAGAGCCTTCTGATGTTGTAATTGCTGGTGAAAATTATACAGAAAATAGAGATACCACTTTAGTAGATGTTGTTAAGCTTTATAAAGGAGCAGACATTGGAACGGTTATAGAAGAGCGTTCAGAAGTATGGTATAAGAGACAAGAAGAGTCAAATAAAAACTTTGATTCATTAATAACAAAAGAGAGAAAAAAGTATTATGAGCAAACAAAAGAATCAGATGATGCATCTCAAAGCAACCTCGAATGGTTTAGTAATAGGGCGAAAGACAATGCGATTGGTGGCAGACCAAAAGGGAAATTCGGTAATGCTCTCACACAATTACTCAAAAGATTTAGAGAATACGCCAAATCTCTTATTAAAAGCTCTGAAAAATTTGCTAAATATGTTAAAGAAGGTAAAGTTTCAAAAGAATTAAAATCTTTATTAGATAGGTCTATAACAGAAAAAATAAAATCACCTAAAGAAATTCATTCTGAACTAATGGCTGATGTAGATGGCAGACCTTCTCCAACAAAAATAACTTATAGTCTAAAGCAAACAAAAGAAATAGTAATGCCTTCTAAGGTTAAGAATCAAGGTGTAACCTTCATTACTGGTGACCCAGTTAATATTAATTTAAAGGGTGATTATGAAGATTTTGGAATAAGGTATCCAAGAACATATAGAGGTTGGGCATTAGATAACCCAGCAAACGCAACAAAACTATTAAATGACACAGAAAAAGGATATAACGTACTGGCAATTACATCTTTAGTTGATGTTAAAGGCTCGATGGTTAAAAATAAATCATATTTAAATGCGTTATACAGAGCTTTAGAAGATAAAGTTGGTAAGGTTAAGGCTAAATCACTATTAAAAAAACATGAAGATGTAATAAAAGCTGCTAAAGAAGGAAAAGTAAATGCAGTTGAGATTGCAAAAGAAACAGCAGTTCCAGATTTTTCACAAATTTCACGAAAAGTTGTTGCAGTAGCCAAAATTAAAGATTTTAGAACTGGTGATTCTAGGAATAGAAAGCATCCAGAATATAAAATAGAAGTTAATTTCAATGAGGATATTTCTGGGTATAGAGAGTTACCACAGCCAATAGACCTTGATACTTTTGTTAAGGCGTTGCCTCAAGAAGATTCAAGGGCTAAAATGCCATTTTACGCAGCTAAACAATATTGGCTGACAATATTAAACCAAGAATCTCCACAAGTTAAAATGTTATCTGATTTTGCAGATACAGGTGACGCATCTATATTTGATGCAGAGCCAGAGTCGTATCAATTTGCTAGTCCACAAATAAAAGAGATTGGTTTAGACGAAGCAATTAAAAATATTAAGTCAAAAGAATTAATTCAGTACCATAGGTCAATAGCTGAGGTAGAAGTTGAACTAGGTATTAAGTCTATGACTACTGTTGCTATTGGTGAATGGAATACAGGAGCAGAAGCAACTGTAATGACTACTATTACAGAAGAGGTTGCATATGATAAGCGTGAATATTTAGCAGCTATAAAAGGTCTTTTAGGAACACAAGAAGCCATCCTTGATTTTCAAATTAATGAAGAAGGTCTTGATAATTTATATACAATTAATCTAAATGCTGATTTAAAAAATTTACCAAAAATAGTCAAATCTTTAACAGAAAGAGGTATTGAACATAAAACTTTACCAATTAAAGGTAATAAAATTGATTTGGTTATTGTGGATGAAGGTGGTAACTTAGTCAATTATGTAAACAAAATAAGGAAGGAATACAATGCCAAGACCAGATTACAAAGGGGCAATGCAAGATTTATTGGAAATTTTGGAAACAGAGCCAAAGCAGACGAAATCTACATCGGAATCATCAGAAAATATGAAGGCGATACAGGACGTTACTCTAAAGTCCTCCGAGACCGCTTACCAATTCACAGACCGAGATTTAACCGTAGTGTCCTCCCCAAAAAAACCAAGCCGACTTACCAACTCAAAAAAATAACGCCAGATGAGCGTAAGTTGCGTGAAGACGCTAAGATAAGACTTGCAGAGATAACAAACGAAGGTTCTAAGATGGAGGCGAAGAAAGTGCCTCAGTCTATTATAAAAAGAAGAATCTTTTTAGGTAAAAGAGCTTATAAAACAAATCAATTCCTAGATGAAGTCCGAACAATAACAACTCCTACACAAAGAGAGTTGATTCCTTTTTTACTTGAAGGCTCAACATCAATACCTAAAAAATTAAAAAGACCTGACCTTGAGTCAATGATTCAAGATAAAAAGTTAGTTGAAAGTTTACAGCCAGTCGTAAAATCTTTTAGAGAAAGATATAATATATTATGGAAAGAGATTGCCGAAGGCAACCAAGAATTATCTAATAAAGAAATAAAAGATTATGTTACTCATATTTGGGATATACCATCTTCTAAAACATCCGATGTTGCTTCATGGTTTAGCACCTCAAATAAATTTACAAATAAAAGATATATAGAAACTCTTGTAGAAGGGATAGAAGATTACGATTTAAAACCAAAATTTACAGACATTACAGATATTTTTAATATATACTCAAGCATTACAAATAATTCATTAGCAAATAAAGAATTTGTAAAAGATGTAAGAGCTTTAAATGTAAAAGGAAAGCCTTTAATTGCTAACGCAAGTAATGCACCAGATGGTTGGGTTGAGATACATCATCCTGCAATGCGAAATCCTTTTACAAAACAATATTATAAGATTCATCCAGATTTAAAAGACCCTTTAAAAGTTGTTTTAAGTAATAGGTTTGAGCTTGATGGTATAGCTGGTAAGGTTTTATCTGCTTATGAGACTCTAAATGGTCTTTTTAAACAAACTCAATTAGCTGTCTCTTTATTTCATCATTTAGCATTGTCTGAAACAGCAATGCCTTTAGCTAATTATCGTGATGTGCCTAAGATGTTAGGCGTTTTACTTAAGACTCCATGGAAGGGTTTTATAAAGATGGAAAGCGAAGTTTGGCAAAAAGAAGATATTGCCATTGATTTTATTGAGCATCTAGGTCAACTTGGTGTTTCTGCTGATATACCAGTACAAAAGATAACATCGCAATTAAAAGGATTAGAAGTAAAATTTAAAGGTACTCCTATTGCTGGAAAGGCAACCAAATTAGCTACTGGATTTTACGAAAGATGGAATTTTGCATTATGGGATTATCTACATGACCATTTCAAGCTATATGCTTATGAATCATTAGTCTCTAACTACAAAGGTAAAGATATTGAAACGTATAAATTTGAGATGGCATCTTTAGTTAATGATACTTTTGGAGGTCAGAATTGGGATGTCCTAATGGTTAATCCGCAGACAGTACAATTAATGACAAATTTTTTATTATCACCTGATTGGACAGTCTCTACAATGAGACAAGCATTGTCTCCTACTGGGATTGGTTCAGCAATGAAAACAAAAGAAGGAAAGGCTATCAGGAAAAAAGCTGGTGCAAGATTTTGGTTAAAAGCTTTGCTTTATTTTGGAGTTTTAATTAATGGTTTAAATGTTTTAAATAGAAAAAAAGACATGGAGGATAATCCAGAGTTTTATCCAGACAAAGAAGATTTTGGTTTTTGGGATTATACGATGTTTGGAAATCCAATTGGAAGTCAAACAAGACTCTTTATGGGTAGATATAGCGATGGCACAGAAAGATATATAAGATGGGGAAAGCAGTTTAGGGAGTTACCAGAACTTTTTTATGATGATACTGGTTTTAATTTTCCTCAATCTTTTTTAAAAAAATTAGGTAGTAAAGCTGCCCCTTTACCTCAACTTGGTTCTCAACTTTTTACAGGTAAAACTTTAAGTGGATTTGAAAATTATGATTTAAAAGACAAAAAAGGTCAAGAATGGCTTTATGGTATAGCAAAAACAATAATGAAATCTCCTTTACCTTTCTCTACTTCTACAATGCTTGATAAAACAAAAGAGTTTAAACTTGACAATATTGTTGTTCCAAGTAGCAAAGGAATGACACCAAGAAAAGCAGGTGAATTAATAGAGATTGCTTTATTAACAAATGATGAAGAAATGATAAGACAAGTATTTATTAGTTGTACAAGAAACAAAATAAATAGTTTAAAGGTTTTTGATAATACAATGAGCCGAATGAAAATTGAATATCGAGTAGAAGAGACAAGGTTATTAAAAGAAGTAAAAGATTTAGAAAAATCCCTTAATAATCCAAAAACTAGACAACAAGATAAAGCCGATTTAATGAAAAGAATTGTTGCAAGAAAAACAGATATTGAATTATCAAGAAAACCTGATTTATTATTTAAATCAATTAAAGGGAAAATAGCAGAAGGGCAAATATTATATCCAGATGTTTTTGGAGAATATAAAAAAGATAAATAAAATGTAAGGCTAGTTCTTACGTCTTCGGTAAAAAAAGGTGGACAATCGGTAAAACTGTTTGGAAGCCTTTTTTTTATCCTTTTATAATTTGAAGATTCTTTTTTCTAAATGAATCGTTATTAAATTTACATATAATAAAATGTTCACATATTCTGTCATAAACCCTTGAGCCATACATAGCTATTATTTCTTCAGATTTTAAATTTGTTGTAATAATGGTTCTACTAATATTATTTCTTTTTATATATAAATATCTTTTTTCTAGTAAACCGCTAAAATAATCATGGGAAGCTGGAGTAGTTGGTTTTTCATCTCCTAAGTCATCAATCATTAAACAATTAGAACTAAATTTATTATCATTTTTCCTGTCTGCTTCCATTTTATCAGTATAATCAGAGCTTATAAAAGATATATGCTCTTTGTAATGAGATATGCAACTTAACATTTCCCATCGCTCTTCACATTTTATAGAAATGTGTGTACCTAAATACGTTTTACCAACACCAGTTGTACCAAAAAATATATAATGAAAAGGTTTACCGCCTGTTATATCATTATTAATTCTTTCGATAATTTTAGGGTTCTCTATTTTAAAAACATCTGTTTCTACTATTGGTGATTCTACTTTGTAAAATTCATTCATATTCTAGGCTCCTCCATAATCTCTAACAGAATAGATGGTATCTCTGAGTAAACTTTTTCTGTTTCTACTTTCCAAATCTGCGAGTCATCATACCATAAAACTTTGTTTCCTGCATCTAAAACAAACTTTAATAAATTATCTATGTCTGGTTTAATAGTATACTCATATGGAGAATTAGCCTTTAACATACCAGAATACTTACCAGTTCTATAATGTTTTTTTACATAAGGCATACTGAATATCGCCTTTAATGATATGCGACCATTAAGAGGAGGATTAGGAGCTTGAGACCTAACTTGAGTAATGAAGTCTTTCTTGTATTTACTTGAAGGGTCATAAGTAAACCCAGCCTTTGTGTGCCTATGCCTTGCTTGAGGTCTTGGCTTACCATTAACTATTATAGTATAGAATCTATACATTAGCCAAACATCTTATATTGATTCTTCTCGTCTAAGTCTTTTTTTATTTCATATTGTGCAAAAGTTTTCTTACCATCTTTAATCATTTTAGTTTTAATCTCCACGCCTTCATCTTTTAATGTATGTACTACAGCTGCAAGTCTCATACACCCGAATTTATTTAATGCCTCTAATGGCGTAATCTTATTACCTCCCTCTAAATAATGCTTAATCTCTTTTGCTTGGCTCATTTAAATACCTTCCTATGATTATCTAATTCTTTTTTTTGTAGGGCAAGCAACCGTCTATGCCCCCCTCCACCGATTTCTATTTTATTATTTTTTAATAGCCTTTTATAAAATTTAATGCCATCTTTTAAAGACATATGACCATCATTACCACTTTTTAACTTTTTTCTATTATTTTTAATAAACATAATTAAAAAGGATATTCATCTTCAGGGCTATCCACCTGTTTTTCTTCAGACTCTTTTTGAACTTCTTTAGGTTCAAATGTATTTAAAGTAGCATAATGAGTCGTCTGTGCATCTTCTTTAGGGTTTCTTGTCTTTGAAATAGTTATATTAACATAACCGTTTGGTTTCTTATGTTTTGATAAATTGGACATAAGCTCATCAAGCTTTATACCCACATTTAAAACACTCCCACCATTATCAAATTCCTTTTCTTTTATAAACATACCGCTTATAAATATCTTATCTTCCATTATTTCTCCTTTTTTACGTTCCATGTTGACCTTATGTCGTTGTATAAAATCTTTGGTGACCAAGGAACATTGTCTTTGTGGCTATTGGCAATCTCTCTAATAATATTGACAGCCTCGTTGTTCTTATTGTCTCCAATAAAGTATTTAACCATTTCATTTGTAATTTTTTTCATATTAAACCTATTAAAGAGGACAAGAGCATGGAGTCTCTTGCCCCCTCAGCATCACTTGTTGTATTTGCAATTTGGATTGTAGTCGTGGGTTGCAAGATACAGCGATGTTAATTGTTATTATCTTGTGGATAAATTTCTGCTGGGTCATCTTGACCATCAAAAACTGGTGGTGAAGTAACACTTGCAGTCTCAGTATCTATTTTAACATTAGAAACCTCTAAATCACTTTCTTGCATTTTTATATGTCTTGGCTCTTGTTCACCTATAAAATCATCTATATGTGCAGCTTCGTTCATTAATAGCCCATGCTCAGTCGTTGATTTTGGCAATTTCTTGTCGCATAATTGCCTTATAACTGTTTTATAAGCCATTGCATCAAAATCTGTTTGCCATGGGCTAGACTTAGAAGAGTATCCTCTACTAAATTGTCTGGCATGGGCTACAATATCATCCCTAGTCATTACCTGAAAAGCTGTGCCTCCATGTTTTAATTCAGCATAAGCATAATAAATTTGACCCTCACCTCTGCTTGAGCCTAAGCTTGGTCTATGATGAAAAGATAAGCCAGAACTCCCCTTGCTATAATCAAATTCATCACCTTTACAAACTTTATCATAATCTAATGATTTAATCAAACCAGTATTCCATGCAAGTTTCATCATCCCACGATACTCAATTAAAAATGTGCATTCTTTTCCATAGGGTACAAGAGCTGCTTCGCTCAATGGGCTATTCGGTTCCAAGCCATACCTAGCTGATTCCATCATTGCCTTTAATACAGATGACGTTTGACATTGCATTAACTTAGGTTGAACTGCCAAAGCTGTTAAACAAGCTGAGATATATCTCTTTGTAGACATATTGCCCTGTGGTAATGCATTATCTATCTGCATATGAAACTCTTGGCTTTTTATAGTCTCTTTAAGACTTGTTTGCTTAGGTGTCAATGCGACAGACCTGTTTTTTGCGTTTTTTATTTCAGACATTATAGCTCCTTTTTAAGTACAAATCTTCTACTACCTTTCTTAGTGACTAAATATTGATTGTATAAATCTTGATTTTCTTTTTGAAATGTATTTTTATCAAACACAACCCTATCTTTTGTCGACCTCCATGTAACAATCTGGCTACCATTATGCGTTAATATCTGCTTATCCTCTAAGGCTGTCATCAACTTTAGCTTTAGATGTTTAATCTCTCTATCAGACTCATTTTTTTGTTCGTAATGGTTTCTAAGTTTATGAACTATTCCATGAATATACTCATCAGCTTCTAATACATCCTCTTCAGAGATTTGATTAAATACTTTGTTTGCATCCTCAATGTTCTGACATTCAGGTGCTACATTACCTTCTACATTTATTTCCCAAAAATCAACTAAGGCTGTTCTTAGTTTCTTAATAAACTTGTTATCTCGATTGTATTTTTCAATAATTAATTGCTTATCAAAACCCATAGACAAACTTGCAAAGTAAATAGATGGGCTATTTGTTACCATCATTTGATGCTGTAATTGCACAAAGTAATGGTCTGGTATCTCGCCATCCCATTTTTTTGCTGTTGTCTTAAACTCAACTGGTATTTTTTCACCTACAACCATTCCATCTAAGTTTGTAGTTATATATTTATACTCTGAATCAATTCGGATTTTATTATCTTGCTTAACCTTCATACCAGTTTCTTTATAGAACAAATCTCTTAATATAGGCTCCATTTCTCTACCTAAATACATTGCAAGGTTATCATCTTTAGGCTGGAACCCATTTGTCAACTCTGACCATAAATCAACTGCTGTCATATAAGGATGTAACCCTAGAACTGCTGCTGATTGAGATGCTCCGATGCTAGGATTATCTTTTCGGTCTAATAGCCACTCATCGTAATCTTTTGGTGCTTTTCTATATGCCATTATATCTCCATGTTTTGTTATGCGTAAATTACTATAGTTTACGACTAGGCGCAAGTTTAATCTGGTATAACAAGCTCAACTTCATGTGCGTGAGCCACATTGCTTGTTGATTGATTATTCATTAATCTAAATTTATTAATCAAAGTATTAAACAAGCTTATAAAATTGTGCATATCTTGTGGCTTATTTGAGACCATTTCTGCATAATCAATACTAGCCATTGCTTGAGTCATTCTCATCATCTCAACCATCATTGCAGTAGATATATAATTTAATCCTTGCTGTAATGTTGTTGCTCTCTGTGCCATTATCTCTTCTTTTTTTAACCACCATCCACGCAAAGTATTTTTAGGTATACCGACCATTTGCTCAACTCTGCTATACAAAGGAATAAGCTCTCCAGTAATTTTGTCTTCATTTTGAAAAGCTTCTAAAAACATTAAAGCAAAATGTTGCTCATCAATTCTATACTTTCCATTTTTTTTAGCAAGCAAAGGTTCACCATCAAAAGCTGGTTCATCTAATTCTAATGGCTTCATATTTTCAACAGCTAAACCAATAGACTTTCCCTGTTCTTTTACAAAATTAATTTCAGATTCGTTTTTAGAATAGTTTACTTTCTGTTTTATTTTATTTGCTTTGTCTTTATCCATAATATAATTTACAAACTTTACGCATCAATTGAAAATTCTTCATAAGCCTCATCTAAATTAGATTGCTCAATACCAATATACCTTAAAGTATAATCTGGGTCAGTATGATTTAATATCCTCATCACTAAAGCTAAATCTTTTGTTTTATTATATATATTATATGCTAATGTTTTTCTCATTGAATGAGTCCCAAACTTATTAACTCCTGATTTTCTAGCTGCATCTCTTAATAATGTATAAGCTCTAATTCTATCTAAAGGATTAGCTGGGTTTTTTAATGAAAAGAATATCCAATCATCTTTTTCAAGACCATAAAAATTAACATAAGACTCAAGCTCTGGTTTTATCACGCTATTAAGTTTAATCTGTTTTAGCTTTCGGCTTTTTCTTTTAATTGTTTTACTTTCAAATAAATCTAAATATTCTTTTATTGTTCCATCTGAATTAAATAAATATTTTACCTTCATTCTTAATATGTCTTTTATTCTTAATGCTGTATTAAGACCAAACTTTAAAAGCAAGGAATCTCTTCGGTTACCTTTCATCTCTAAAACTCTAACCATATTGGCTATTTGATTTTTATCTTTAACTGGTTGTACGGTCATTTTACTCTCTCTTTATATGTTAAACAATTCATATTGATTAAACCTATTTTCCGCTATTTTGATATACTCTGGATTTAACTCTATCCCTAACCATTTTCTATCCAATCTTTGAGCCACATATCCAGTTGTCCCACTTCCAAAAAATGGGTCTAAAATTATATCTCTTTTTTTACTTCCTGCCTTGATACATAACTCAGGTAGTTTCTCAGGAAACACTGCAAAATGTGCATCTTTATATGGATTTACATTGATAGACCATACACTCCTTTTATTTGCTCCAACCTCTTCTCCATAATGAGGTTTGTCTCTTATTGCATCTGAATCATAATAGTATTTAGGTGACTTACTTAATAAGAATATATATTCATGAGCTTTTGTGCATCTATCTTTTACAGATTCAGGCATAGGATTAGGTTTGTGCCATATTATGTCTTGTCTTAAATACCATCCATCAGTTTGTAAAGCAAATGCAACACGCCAAGGAATACCAACAAGGTCTTTTGGTTTAATAATATTGTGCTTACCATCCGTTGGTCTTGTAAGTTTTTTCCCAGCAATTTGGTGATATGGTTTATTTATAGAAACATTTTTCCTTGCTTCTTGATATTCTGGAGAACCTTGACCGCTTTGTCCTTTTCCTCCCCAATAACTATCTCCAAGATTCAACCATAATGTTCCATCATCTTTTAATACTTTCTTAACTCCTCTAAATACTTTCACCATATTTTCTACATACTCTTCAGGCGTTTCTTCTAATCCTAACTGAGAATCTTTTCTAATTGCACCGCATCTTTTACACTTACTTTTATATATAGCATCACTAACCCCACCCATTTCATCAAAGTTTATATG
>JGI24006J15134_10000471_pt1 | contig 24945 bp, 33 predicted proteins | sample LinPmetageLP53_FD_15134 | JGI IMG/M metagenome (IMG submission 15134)
AGAGGTTGTTGAACGATGGAAGACTTGGATTTAGATGAGTTTAAAGATTATATAAAATCTCTTAGATTAAAAGAAGGTAATAAAACTAAAATACAAAAAAAACAAAATAGAACATAAACAATTAAAAAGATTACTGGGTGATGAATGTGAGTAAAATGAACATAGATAGTCATGCTTTTGATAGAATGGCTTTACGGTTAACTGCTGATGAGGAATTGGAAATTACATTGAAAATCGAAAAAGTTTGGTCTACGGTGGATTTTTGTGTTGATAAAGATATAGGAATAATTGTGATGAAATTAAAGGATTTCCGAATGACAGATAATTCAGGATATGAAAGCAACGGTGATAGTATAGTAGGTATAGTAAGAAAGGGGTGTTTGAAAACAGTAATGTTGAGAAGATTAACACAACCGATGACAAAGGAAGCACTTAGAGTCGATAAAATCAAGTGGGGTTTCAAAGCCCCTAAGATAAAAAGGAAACTTTATGCACAACATAAAATAAAACATACAGACTTAAAAAGATTAAATGGTGATGAAAATGCGTAAAATAAAAATAAGGGAGAGTATTTTAAGAGGGACGCAATTTATATTGGGATTAGATGGTTTTCTTCATGTAGCCGAGTTTGTTGCGGCTGTTTTAGAAGAGGCGTGGGTTGCGGCAACTTTAACGGGAATTCATTCTTTATTGTTCTTTATCGCAGTTTATTTTATAGGACATGACCATTCACATCACCAGATTCCTGAAACTCATAATCATAATAAATGGGAGTTTTAAAGATGGTAAGTCGAGTTCGATTCTTTATTGGTCGTTTAACTAGCCCTTTTTTTGTCCCATTGAGGAAATTAGTTGTATGGGGGGATGATAATTTTGGAACTTGCGACCATAAACTTACGGTTGTTCCAAGAGAATTTTTAGAGTTGACTAAGAATCAAACTCCTACTGATTCAGATATTACACTTTCGGCTACCGAGTTTTATGATAAGTACGCTGAGGGGGAGTAATAATGGATTTACATGATGAAATAAGTTGTTGGAGACTGCATTTAGCAAATTGTCGTAAAGAAGGTGAAGATGATGAATGAAATATTACTTTTTAATGTTGCCTTTGGATTAATCATCTCTTTTTTCTTTTTGAAATGTTACAATCTTATGTTAAGGGTAGTAGTTTTATTAGAAGAAGATGTAAAATCGGAAGATACGGTATCTAAAATACCACCACCCCCACCTTTACAAAGATACTAGAGAGGGATTAATTTGAAAGCGACTTTGACATTTGATATTGATGATGTTACAGATATGGTTGAATTTAAAAAGTTTGCTAAAAAAGTAGCGTTAACTTATCAAAATGTTTGGATTCGTAAATCTTCAAGTGGCACAGGATTTCATTTAAAGATTACGGGAGAAACTAATTATGATGAAGTTTCAGGTAAAATGATTATTGCAGACAAGTTTTTTGATGCAGAAAATGTTATTGATTTGCGCCACGAACAACCTGAAGAATGTCGAGGTCGATTAACAGGAGATAGGGGGCGGCTTCAAGTAGGATTACAAGTAGGGCGATTGTTTGGTGTTAAATCAGGACGTAAAGCGGGCGATTGGATTCCTATTGAAGCATTTTTTAAAGATTCAAATTTAATTTGAGAATTTTATTATACAAGCGTTAATATAGCGTTTGTCACCACGTTATGCTTGATATTATGTTAAGATTAAGTGATTTTGGGTTTGAGTTTAGTAAGAACCCTGTCGATGTTACACCATTATCAGTTCAAAAAACCTTGTTTGATTATGATTTTATTATGTTTGATGTTAACCAACATACTTTAAAGATATATTAGGGTGAAACAATGATTGCAGAATTAAACTTAATAGCAACAACTTTGGTTGGCGTAGGCTTAATCATTCAAGGGTGGTTTATTTTAGATTTAAATAAACGTATAACTCGTTTAATGAGTAAACTTTGGGTGGAGAAGTGAACACTATGGTAAGTAAGGATAAACAGCAACAAATAATGATGGATGCGCGAAGGGATAAGGCCGATGAATACATACAAGAAAGATGCTCCCACGAAAATGTATGGGTTGATGATATTACAGTAAAAATATTATCTAAGCCCAAACAAGGTTTTGAAGCGTGGCAAAAATACCTAAAAAATAATGGTACGGCAAATTTCGAGATGTATATTCATGTAAGATGTGAAGATTGCGGGGCGAGTCAAGAACAATGGATTTGTGAGGCAGAACTAATAGATAAATCAATGGTGAGGTGGGATGAATGAGTTATCGAAGAATAAGTAATTACATAAGTATTGGTTTTCTTGGAGGATTAGGATTATTCAATAGTAGTAAATTGGAACTACGTCAACTAACTGATACCAACAAAGAATTAATTTTTCAAAACGGACAAATTATTTCTGCTGCCATAGTCATTATTTGTGTTGCAGGTTTACTGGCAGAAATTTTTATATTAAAAAATGGAAATTTACGCAGAGTTAAGAATAATAAAGTTATCAAGCGGAAATCTAATGATGGTCATTTTTTTGACCCCGTACCATCCATTACGACAATACCAGAAAAAAAGTTCACTTTTGGTGGGATTCCTGCTACTGATGAAATGAGAAAAAAAGTAAAAAAAAATAATTCTGAGATTAATATTATTAAAGGTCAAATAAGAAAAATTAAAGTAACGCAGCAAAGACAAAGGAAGTGAAAATATGGTACAAAAATGCACTAAAACTGATTGTTACTGTGGTCAATGCTCTGCAAATGATATTACTGCTTATCATAAAATTAAAGAGGCTAACCTTGAAAGTGATGAATACGGTCAAACACCAAATTGTGAAATTTGTAATAAAGAGTGGGCTGAATGCAATCCTGTGTTCGGGCCACACACATCTTCCTTCATCCAACAGTTTTACGAAGGATATTGGATAACTGCTGCGGTGGCTTTGAATTATTTTGGCCCTAGCCCTAAACATCATCCTTTTGCGACTCCTGCTAACATCCATGAGTTTGTAGAAGAATACATTGATGTGTGTTTAAAAGATATGAAAGAGACTATTGAAAAATGGCTTAAAGAAACAGAAAGTGAATTAATTCCTCACTCCACCATAACGTGTCCTCATGGATATGTAATAGGTTATGATGATGGTTCGTGTGAAGAGTGCAATAAAATTGAGGTGGAATGATGAAAAGAATGAATAATATTAATTTAATGACAATGATAATGATAATGCTTACAGTTACGGCGGGATGCACGGCTAATCCATTTACTGAAACTGATTCTGCCAACGAGTCGAGTTTAGTTTATGATACTACAACTGAATGGTTTAACGACAGTTACGAGTTTACGAATGTGTTAAGGATGGGACATATGATGCAATATGATACAGAATATCAGGCAAATAATTCTACTTTAACAGTTTATCTTAATTTCAGTTATGGTTTTGAAGACAGACCTTTCGAGCAAACAGGTTATTTGAACTTAACTTTACAAACAACTAACTCTTCCACCATTTATTACAGCCAAGAATGGTCTGGAAATGAAGAAACTATTAATGAAACTATTGTGGTAAACAACACATATCAGGACGTTCAATTACGAATAAGGGCTGAAGGGAGTGATGGGACATTTAATGGCCAACAAAGCGATTATTACGAGATAAACAGCACGTTTATCTTTACTACCTTACAGTGAGGTATTGTTCGTGCCTCGTTTAAAGTTGCGTATTGAAACTACGGAATATATTTACGAAGAGTATTATGAGGATTCTTTATGATTTTATGTCTTCGCTGCGGAGAACTATCTCAGAACTTGGAAGAAACAGTAACGTATAATTTTCATCGTAGTAATTATTGTAAGTCTTGTTGTGAACAGGTTAAGGAGGCAAATGAAGAATGGTTTGCAGAGTTACAATTATATTTCGAGGGTTTTCTTGAAGATATGAACATCGCATTTCAATGGCGTGAAAAACATAAACAGATAATAAGTGGTGAAAAGACAGTCCTTGAACCACAACACTCATATACTGTAAGTCCTACGGAACGTATAGAGGAATAGAAATGTCAGCACACAATAAAATGAATATGTCAGGAATGTCACAAGTCGAAATGTTAAAAGAACACTTTTTGAAATACAATTCAATTAGTGATGGTGAAGCACAAATGTATCGGATTCGCAGTTTACCTCGAAGGATAATGGATTTAAAGAAACTAGGTTATCAATTTGAACATCAATGGTCTAAAGATTTAACAGGTCAAAGATACATCAGATATATGCTTACTAATAATCCTGCGGAGTGATTAAAATGACGGATATGATAAATCAATTAAAACTTATGAAACAAAAGTTGAATAAGGCTGTTTTTACCGAACCTTACAAGACTAAAGCAGGTATATCTTGTTTACGTCGAGATAACATAGCAGCCTTTACTACCATTAATGAGAAGAACATCGAAGTCCATCTTAAATCTGGAACTATTTTTACTATTCAAATCCAAGACAACCAACCTGAAAGTGTAGTGGCAGATTTGATGGGTTTTAATGTAACACAAGAGGGATAATATGCTAGACCCAACAGCAGGTGATAGTTTTAAAAATAAACACAATGGCAGAATTATTGTAATAGATGAAGTAAGAATTAATGATGTAGGACTAATCTTTTATGATTCAGAGTGGGACTCTTTCAGACTTAGTGAGTTAATGGAACATTGGGTTCTATTGGCTGAGGACTGATTATTGGATTGAGTGAGTAAATGTTTTTAATATGTAGTTTTTGTTTGTCTTCTGATGTTGAAATTAAAACTGTTTTAAGGCAGCCCGCCTTGTTGTGTAGAGAGTGCGGGCGTTATTCGCACAACACAGGTATTGATGAATCGCGGCCACGAAGGTATTGATTATTATGGTAGGTTTAAAGGATTTATTAGGACTAACCACTTCAACTGATTACAAACGAGATTTTAATGATTTACGCGACCAAGTTTTACCAATTTTAAACAAGTTGGCTAAAGAGAACGCTGAATTAAAACGAGCAGGAGAAGAAAAACCATTGTCAGATTCCGTGTGGCCAAAAGATTTAACACCCCATCCTGCGAATTCATGTGTACCCGTTCGAGAAACAGGTCGTAATGGAAAATCGTGGACTCATTATTGTGAACAAATGGAGTCTGCTTGGATGATAGATGATTTACGAGGAGTTATATTAGAGATGTTTGAACAAGGTTTTCTTGACACCGACGTGGTGGATGCTTTGTTTTGCACCGTTAAAAAAGGTAGGAGAATTTCAGTTCACAACTATAACGGAGTAATACTTTTACAACCGACTAAATAATTTAGGCTATTAAATAAGGGATAACTATGGTTAAAGATGACATTTGTTGCCAACAACCCGAGTTAAGAGAGAAATTAGTTAATATAATAACTTTAGATTTACTCAGAGGAGTGATTTTTCTTGTAGGGGACGACTCTAATGAGCCGTGCAGGGAAGTCGAAGTAATAGTAGATTGCATTTGTCAAGAAAGACCATTATTAAAATTTGAACCCCGTGATTAAACCTGCGAGGAGTGGGTTTTGAGAGTGATGTTCATTTCAAAAGGGGCGAGAGTTTATAATTGATAAGTGAAAACTATAATCACGGAATAGTGATTGAAATGACAGAGACACGATATTGGAAAAGAGTAGGACTAAGATTAGAAGAATCTTTGGCTTACGAGATGGAAGAAAGAATGAATGCTAAGGGTTCTTTTTTGGATGCTGAGTTAGAAGAATTTACTGCCATAGACGCAGAAGGTTCATCTTTTACAGGCGAGATAAAAAGATTATTTGCATCTCCTGATGAGTTTGTTGAATCGGGCGACCCTGTTAACGGAAGCGCCGCAGTTATAGATATTTCTTATCACCATTATAATAAACACAGGAAGCCTCGATTACTTGAACTTCGAGCAGAGATGAAAGTTAGATACGCCGAAGAACGCGACCAACATATTTCTCAAATGATTGAAGATTCAGAGGTAGAGTTATCTTTGGAAGACGCTGAGACTCTTTGGGATAATGATTTACCTCAAAGGATTACGACTGAATCTAATGAAGTTTTCCAGACTGAATTCGATGCTTTTGTTAAGGATTTACAAGAAGAATATGGCGTGGCCACTAACTAAGTGATTTCAATGACTGTTGAAGACGCGACTCCTGAACCTAAGAAAGTGAAATTCCACTCTCTTCCTGCCACCGAAGGATTGATATTTGATATTGTAAAATATCTTTTAGATGGTAACGGGGCGTCTAGTAGTAGAGAGATTGTGGAACATATTTCTTTTGGATTGAAAAAAAGTCGTCGTCATACCGCTCCTGAAATTGTAGGTGTTTTAAGAAATAGAAAAATGTTTTGTCCTACTACGGGTTATCAAAAACACAGTGGTAACAGGTGGAGACTAGACTTAATTGAACTTCAACGATACATTAAATCTAAAGGTTATCAAGACCGTGCTGATGCTATGGATTTATCCACGCTTATTCAAAGATTAAAAAGAAGAAATATTTCTTCGACTATTACTTCTATGAATACTTTAATGGCTGACCAAGATTCATTAGAAGATGATGAATTAATTAACAAAGTTTATGAATCTTTATTGTTTTTGTGGGGTTAAGGCGTTAGCCAACATTCAAATAGTCCGACCGCTACTTTCGGACGTAATAGGATAAATTATCCTAAACCAAAGGTGTTTTTATGTATTTTATCCGTCATTATCTAAAGGGAGTTAAAAACTCTGGGACTAAAGATATTTGGACTGGTGAGTTTATCCCAGAGGAACACGAAATAATAGAAGCGTTCGGGGAAAATGGTAAATATATTATTTTCCAAAGGGGCAAAGGGATTAGAGGTATGAAAAAGATTACTGAATTCGGCCCTTACACACCCACATTAAATCTTAACGACGGAAATCGGTTGTTAAAGAAAGCCGTTTCTCCAGACACTAATTGGATGCCTAAAATGTTTGCTGCCGAAGGACGGACTATTAATGTTAAACAACAGATAGATTTAGAAAATATATCTGATGAGGATTTGGATGAATTGTGGGGTTCTATGTTAGACACTCCTGTGGAATCTGAAGATGACTTTCAGAAGTTTTCGGACGACACACATAAAATTCGTAAAGAGATTAACCGCCGATTAAAAGAACGTCGTTCTTTATTAGGTGATATGGAATCTGAAATGTTAGATGGTATGGATGGTATGGCGGCGGAAAACAGCAGTATTACGCAAGCGTTAAAGGACGCAGAAAATTTAGTTGGGGGGCACAGCACACTATCCGTTATGGTGGCTGGAGTTACAGGTTTAGTTGTAGGGGGTGTGGCTCAAGAAGTTCGTTGGAGTAAGAAAATGTCTGAGGCTGAGGAAAGATTAGCAAAATTAGAAACTCAATTAAGTTCTTTAATGGACTCACAAGAAAGTAAGGCCGAAACTAGACCTTACGACCCACTATCCACATCTAATATTTTACAGAGATTTAATTCTTCGCAAGGTCTTATTTGAGGTGTAAAAGATGGTTGAAATTACTGAAGATTTTGATGCTTTAAGAAATAATTTACGCCACTTAAAGACTTCTTTAGAAAGTGAGCGTGTGAAGGCTCAAGAAAAATTATTTACCGATTTTACTCAAAATATTATGGGAATGTCTCCTGATGATGAGAGAACAGTTTTGTTATCTCAAGCCTATAAGACTACCGTTAAAGATTTGGCTAATGAAAATGTGCCACTTGTTAATCGTTTAGATTCTTTCATCAACTCTGAGTTTCTTTACACTTTACTAACCTATAAGAATTTAAGATATGAACGAGAGATTAAGAAATTTCTTAAACATTTACACACATTGTTGATAACCACCAGTAAAGAAGGCGAGACTACTGATTTCAAATCAATGGAACACTACTTTAATCGCTCGATAATGGGGGCTTTAGAAATTATAGAACCTACTCAGGCTGAGAATCGTGAAGACATAGTAAGTATGATTGTAAGTGCGATAGCCAGCCCATTTAGTAAAAGTTAATTCACTCGATATAGCACAGGTTAAATACCATGTCTGTTTATTTCTGTTGGTGAAGTTATGGCTTTTGACGATATATTAGAACCTAAAACGGCGAATTACGACGAAGGCCGACCACCTAGAAGTGTGCCTAAAGCCGCTCCCAGTAAACCTGCTCCGAGTATTCAAAGTTTATTGGGTGATGCAGACCCTCAACAAATCGCTAAAAGATTAGGTTTAAATGATGATTTGACTAAACAAGTTATCGTTCCATTGTTGGCGATTTTAGATAAACACGGAACTAGATTTATTGATGCTGATAGCCCTACTACACAGACTATTTCTTCAGTTGGCAATATCGTTTCTGAGTTCGGGCCTCTTATTCAAGGGGCTTATCAGTATTTTTCAGGTGTTAAAACTCAATTAGATGCGGCAGACGCTCAACTCCTAGAAGCCAATGCTGCCGCGTTATCAGCATCGGAACTCAATTCTTTATTCGGCACAGACGATGATATTAGTCACGAACAAGTAAAAGAGCCTGTGGCAGTCGCTTCACAACCCAAACCTAAAAGTTTCGGGCCTGATGGCTCTCCCCTTCAATCCGCACCTGCTTCGTTTTTACAAGCAGGGAAAGTGGATTATTATGCCTTGTTGTCTGGCACTCCCTCGCTAGGGGGCGACACCACAGAAAGTGATTTTTACAGTCAGCAACAAGTAAATAATGAAATGAAGCAACAGGCTTCAAGTTCACAATGGAAAACCCTACCTGCAAAGTCTAATTCTTTAGTTAATGTAGATACTTTGGCATCGGAAAATGGTTTAACTTCTGGAGATGTTAGAACGGGAGATAAACAATATTTGATTAATGGTGGCGACCCCACAGACAAGTCTATCAATCTACAATCTGCAAGTAACGTCTTAGTAGATGAGGGTAAAAATGACATTTTAGCGGCTATGAGAAGTGAAAGAAATACTCGTAAAATGGAGTCGGTTGACCCTTCTTCTAATCCTACTATGAGTTCTGAAGAATTAGTTAATCACATTAAAACCTTAGCCAAACCTGGGGCAGGTGGACAAAGTACCACAGATGCAGGAGCGTTAAGAAGAAAATCTCCATTCAATTTAGCAGGTTTAGCAGAGTCGAGTAAAAATGCTTTTAATATCGAGGGAGCAGAAGAGTTAGTTAGTAACGCTTTTACCATAGACGGTTTAGCAGAAGCGATGTCTCAAGAAAGACAATCTTTAAAGACTGACACTAAGGAATATAAACCTGAATTGCAGTCACAAACTAATTCTTTAGAAAGTAATAATTTTGATTCGTCATGGGATATAGGGAGTTTAAATGATTTAACGACTGAAGATATTGGAATTGAAGATATTTCTTTAAAGATTCCTGAATTAGATGTGAGTTTCACCAAATCTTCTGATGTTGAATTAGATGCTAGATTAAGTGAAGATATTACTACTCCCGACTCTGAAGCCTTGAATAGAACTCCTAAACGTAATCAATTTCGCAGTTCAACTTTAAAGGATTGAGTGAGTAAAGTGTCAATATCGAGTGGTAATGTTGTTTGGCGTAGATTTATTGTTAATCAGATGCCTGAGTGGTTAAAGTGGTTAAAGTCCGTGCATCTACCATCTCACGTTAGATTGTGGTCTAAATACTTAGAAGTGACAACACCTAAAGTGGCTTTTTCAAGGATTAAAAAGGTGGAAGATGATGACGAAGAATTGCTATCGAGATTATTTATTCCAGATAATTCTTTTTGGACTCAGTTAGAAACTGAGGTCGGCGAAGATAAGGCTAAAAAAATGTATAGAGTTGCGTTGTCTTTAACGATTGATGACTTTCTACAAGACTTAACACTCTACGCACAACAATTCGAGGAAATAAGGCATATTTATGTTTTATTACACACATACCAAGATTGGTTTGATGGGTTTTTAAATTATCTCCGTGCTGAACTCTATGCCGAGTGGTCAGAGCGAGAATTACTTTAAGCATCTTGCGAGCCTTCTTATAGTATCTCGACCATGTTAAGATAGGTATTGTTATGGTAGCAGTCGGGGATATTATTGAAATCACAGATGCTTCCTTTACTGGAAAGACTAAAGGGTCAAAGAAAATTTCGCATATAGGCCGTCGCTACGAAGTCAAAGAAATAAAGACTACACGAAAAGATGCTGATGGAAAAACTATTTGGGATGAAACAGCGCAATCTGGATTTCCTGCTGTTCACGCAGCACCGTTAAAGTTTAAAGATGCGAAAGGCCCTACACACCCAGATTATAATTATCAATTAGATGGGACAACATGGGAAAGTCGTGGATTAACTCATCTAGGTCGGACTAGAACTGTTAAACCTAACACTTACGCAATATATAAAACAGCAAGCCCTACATCAGATGAAGATGTGGAAGAGGTGGAAGAAGTGGAAGAAGTGGAAGAAGTGGAAGAAATTAGTGTAATAGAAATAGGAAAACCTGTGCTTTTAACTACTGCTATGCAAATAGAGAGAGCGGCTAAATTATTTCAAACCATCACAAGTAGAAGTAATAATCATTTCGAGCCATTTTACAATGAGCGTGTTATAGATTATGATAAGTTCATCCCTCAGCGTAATAGCATACAATTAACACAAGATAATGCGATGGGATTCAGAGTGAGAGTTATCTTTTCAGCACCTATTGATTACAGTGATAACCTTGTTAACGAATATTCTAGCGAAAAGGACTTCCAGAAAAAAATTGGCAACATTAAAAAACAAATAGTTCGCCAATACACCATTGGAGAATCTGTTCAGGATGTCATTAATATGGGCACTGATATTTCACCGATACAAAGATTTGTTGATAATCAAGGTTGGAATTTAGGGGGTAAAGTAACAAGTATTACTATCCAGTTCGCTCCAAATGTTCCTGACGTAGATGGAGAAAGTAGTGATGAAAATACAGACCTCGCAACTTACCCTCGAATTATAGTTAATTTAAAGGCTATTGATGGAGAAGAATTTACTTTGAATCACAGTTATCAAGGTGGTATTAATATAACTTTACCCGAGAAACAAAAAGAAGAAGTTTCCGCTCTATCTAATCCCTTTGGACGAATAGTTGCTACTGATGCTCCCGTTTCTAATCCCTTCGGACAGGGACTTCCAAGTGATGAGTCTTCTTCTTCTTCTTCAACCACTCCAACAAGTAGTTGGGACTCCTATATAGATATTCCAGCGTATTCTCCTGCGGATAACCGTTTCCCTAATGTTACTGATATGCAGTCTTCTTATTACACATTACGAGCAGTATTAGGGATTGATTTCGATTATGATGCTCCTATATTCAGACCATATGAAAAACCTTATCAAGTTGATTGGGATAAAGCCCCCTCTATTTTAGGAGATACTACTAGCAAAGGATATTTAGAAGCCGTCTTTAAAGTAGATTCCCCTCCTATTGGCAAGGTCACCGACAGACTGTGTGGTTACTTCGGTAAAACTAATCCTCCTTACAATGAAGAATGGATGAAATATCCTCGCACAGTTATAGTAATTTTACCTTCAGCCGACTCTCAAAATATGGCAATAACTTCTGATTCTGGAGGCGATGACTTAGAGGATGTTACTGAAGTAAAGTATTACGCTCACAGAGCAAATAAATACAGAGACATTCAATTAATTCAAACTAAAGAAGTGATAGATTATGATGATGATTACAATGAGATTACAATAAGTAAAACTTCAAAGGCTACATGGAAGGTAGGAGAAAATTATGAATTTAGAACTAAAAATCTACTAGGGTCTGGTTGGCAAGATTTCAAAGGGGAACTTATTCGTGTTAACGTGCAAGTCGATTCTGATGATGCTTCCAGAGATATAGCCTTTGCTTCAGCCGAAGAAGCACGTCGTAATCGTCGTTTATTAGCCACATTAGAGACTAATGAATCTGATATTTATTACAGTAAAGATATGAACAGTCCCAATACCTATGTAGTAGTTGTGAAGAATGAAAAAGGAAATCCATATTCAGGTCAGATTATTAGAATTAATTTAGGAGATGGTTTGTGATGGATGATATTGACACAAGTAAATTACAATTTTTAGATTCCCGAGTCAATTATCTCGATTCTTTGTTAACTGAGATAATAGAAACCTATGGTGAAAATTCCGTAGATATTATAACTAATGTAGATATTGCAGTCATTGACGCTTTAAGTGATAGTACAGGGGGACAAAGAACACACTTTATTGATTTTTTAGATTCCGACGGCCAATATAATAAAGGAATTAATAGTAAAGATTCTCAAGGCACTATAATACCTCAAACTATTTTTCAAGACAACGATAAAGATAGAGCCAGATTAAAAACTACCAAAGGAGATTTACAGCGATTCCAAGATACTAAATTGAGAGATAAACTTGAAAAGAGAATTAGAGGATTCGCTTTAGAAGGTGGAAGTCCTGCATCACAAACTACAAATAAAGAGATGATTAAACAAATAAGAGGTTACATGAGAGTGTTAGGAGAGGTGTTCGGATTTAACACCCCTGAAGATAAAGAAATGTTTATGGCGGGATGGTTAGCCAAGGACACTACGACACGTTTGAGTGGTATTCCTGGTACAGGTAAAACAACATTAATTGAGTGTGCAGCATTGTTGTTTGGAAACTCTTACGGATTCATAAAAGATGAAAAGAATCCTGCTAATCAAGTATGGAGTAGTAAGCGCAGTGAAGATGAAGTTAATCGTTGGGAAGACACACGATTTAAAGAAAACTCTTATCGCTATCCATTCAGTTTTCTTTTGAATCATAATATTCTTTTAGGTCTTGAGACACTAGACACGATAAATTCTAAAAGTAAAGAAATGTTTTCTTTGAGTCAAGGAATTGGAGGAGCATTAAACAATACTCATTTCCATGTTGCTGTCGAGGCGTTAAAGTTGGATTATTTATTGCTATCTGATGAAAAGGGCAATCCTGAAATTGTAAGTGGTTCAACTGTTGGAGAGTCCGAGGGTTACTCGATAAAAGATGGTTGGTTTAAATGGCCTATCGCAGGAGATTATAATTTCTATAAAGTCGTTTCTATTAAATCCATCTTGGATAAATGGAATTCGATGTCTTCACAAGGAGAAGGTTTAGAATCTACTAAACTTTATGATGCTAACGCAGAGAGTTTACAAGACTTAATTAAAATATTAGAAGACTTTTCCTCGAAGTCGAAGCAGAGTCTTGAAAGCCGAGATTTTGCTGGAATGCTTTACTATGATGTGAGGATTGATTCAGAACGAGGTAGGATTGATTCAGAAATGAGAAAAGAAGTTGGTCTTGCTAAAGTGGATAAGGATAAACGAGCGGAACAGTTGTTATATGGTGTAGATATTACTTCTGAAGATGTAAAGGGTGGGCTAGACTACAAGTTTAAACCGTTCCCACGTCCTATTGTAACACAACCTATTAAATTCTTTAACGAAGTAAACAGGTCACAAGCATCAGTTGAAGATGCCATCTTAGGTTTGATTGCTGAAGGAGAGGTAGAATACAGAGGAGAAGTTTTCAAATCTCCACCTTATATTGCTTTCATGGACACAAATCCGCACGTTGGTGGAAACGATTTAGCCTTTACAGACCGTATAGATATGGAATTACTGTTCCCATCTGCTTTACTAGACCAAAGATACAAACTATTAATGGGTCGCTTGGATAAAGATAACAGGTCTGAAAGCCCTAGAGCGCGTATTTTGGATAAGATAATTTTAGGCGAGGTAGTACCTATGAGATTTGAGGGTGGATTACAAAGGATTTGGGACGATGCTAAAAATGTCTCTTACGTTAAAGACGGATATAATGCTTTGATGGATATATCTATAATTTCTACATTATTCTCTCAAAGATTTGGAGTACATGACCCTTCCGCTCAAATTACCTTAGATTTTCAAACTATTGGTACTACTAAAGAGAATACGCCCACAGGTACAAACTTGATGGAGCATGATAGAAATTCAGGACTTTACAAACAAAGTTTAATTCCTGTTAACAGTTCAGGGTATTTTATTGACGCTTCTATATCGGAGAGTCGGACTTATCGAACGGATTTAAAGAAAAGCAATCAAGCAATTGCTAGAGGTCATGGGGCTATGGCTTTAATGGATAGAGTTTTAGCCATGAGATTTACTAATAGCCTTGCTAAGTTAAGTAGGTCACTAGCCTATCTAAGAGGAAATCAATACGTTACTAGAAAAGAAGTTATGGATTGTTTACCTTATGTAGTAGGGCACAGAATGGGACGCTCTAAAGGTGAAGGTGGAAAAATGGAATATGGTTTAAAAAGTGCTGCCGCAGCACAATTCGCATCAGGGCAAGAATTTGTCCGAGAAGCAATAGTTAAGGGTTATATTGACCGTGCTTTAAACTCTTTTGGTTCTTTAACCGCAGGTTTAACTGAAGGTTCTGAGGAAGCATACACTCAAAGTAGATGGGTCGAGTGGGATTCTATGTTGTCACAAGCACGAAAAGATTTAATAAACTCTCGAACTTATGCAGAATACGAGATGAAAATGTGGGCTATCGGTCGAATGTCATCAGGTGATGGTAAGCCTTCAAATGCCACAGGTACAGGCGACCCTATGCCCTATTTGATTTACAGATTAGTTTTGATGGAAGAATTAACGACGGGCGATGAGAGTAAGTTTAAAACTGATTTGATAACGGTTGTAAGTAGTGAAAGTAATAGTAGTGTGACTACTGCAATTCCAAAATCATATTCAGCACGAATAGAAACATATCAAGATTGGATTACTAACTTGTTAACATCTAAGCAAAATTATACTGCTAATGATATAGGCATACTTCGTCGCCGTGTAACTTTAGAACGATGGCTAACTACTGATGATAAATATTCATTACTTAATCAATTAGATTCTTTAATAGACGATTTAACAGGATTCCAAATACCTGATAATTTTGGTGACTTGAATACAAACACGGGGGTGAAATCTAAAATGTGGGGTTTGTACTCTGCTTGCCCACAGCAATTATCCGATGAATACAAAGAAATAGGTTTAACAGATACAACTCATTTGATTGGATTCCCTGAAAATGATTTTATTCGTAATCCTACTTGGTACGGAGGTTCACGAACAGGACGTGCCTCTAAATTATTATATGCGGGTCAAGATGAGTTACTAACTGTGGATGCTTTTATTGGAACTAAAAAACCTTTAGAAGGTGGTGAAGGTGGAGTAAATGAAGATGGAGTAAATGATATGGGTGTGCTAATGAGTCCAGTGGCTAATGTTTCTTATCCTACTGCTGCGAAAAAGAATTCAGAACAAACCATTTCCTTTGATACTTCTATTAGAACTAAAACTCAGTTAGAAAACGCAATTACCACTCTGGACGGCTTTTTAAATGAACTGGATGTAGAATTTGTAACTGATACATGGGTAGAAATGTTACCTATTGAAGAGGTTCGCACCGAAAATGCTTTTAACACTTTCTCCGAACAGTTAACTCGAGACATTCAAAGTGTTTATGATAAGGATGATGGTGCTTTAGAGAAAGATTATATTATCCAATTAGATAATGAGAATGGTAACTTTACCTTTGCTGAGTCTTCCAGAATCATTCTCAAAGACGCGTGGGATGATGCTGCAACAGCAATAATTAATGATAATAATTCTAATAAATTAAGATTATATGTTTCTGTAATAGGAGATTCTTTAACTAAATATTTACAAGTAAACATTTGTTTAGCCTCAATGAATGTTAGATTAGATGTTAACGGTAATTTAACACCTGTTTTAATTACTGATGAAAACCCATTCGGTTTGGATAAAAAAGGTGGAGCGAATAAAAAGATTTCAGATACGGTAAGCGGCAGACAAACCTTCTTTGATTTAGGAAATATCACTAAAGAGAACTCTCGAAAATTCCGAGAGGTTGCTAACAGCAGTTTAAAATCGGCGTAAAATAAAGGAGATGTTAATTAATGACTTATGTAGTTACAGACGCGTGTGTTAATCACAAATATCAAGATTGTGTTTCGGTGTGCCCTGTGGATGCTTTTCGGGAACTCGACACTTATCTAGTAATAGACCCTATGGATTGTATAGATTGCGGGGCGTGTGTTCCAGAATGTCCTGTTGATGCAATATATTCCGATGATGACCTTCCTGAAGCATTACATTTATGGTTGGAAAAAAATGAAATAGAGTCTGAAAACGCTCCTTTAGCCGAAGGCACATCGCCCGTTTTAGCGTAATTATAATGCGAATTTAAGTTTGCATTAAACACACAAACTGAAATAGCAAGACCCCTAATTAAAACTAGGTGAATCCATGTCGAATCAATCTGAATTCAGTAACTTAATTGGTTTTGAAGAATACAGCGTAGAATCTTCTCGAAATGGTTTGGGTTCACCTAAATCATTAAAACTGTTAAATCAAAACATTTTAACGCTCACACCTAACATTTATTCGGCTTCTGATGCGGCNAATATTCATTATCCAAATGTTCCAATTTCAGAAAAATTTTCTTATGCTAACGGATTACTAAGTGAAGCCCGCGCTTTTTTAGNTGTGTGGCCTCGCACTAAAGGTAGTTTTAATTATTGCATTAAGTCTTGGGCAAATAGTGGAGTGGATTCAGAACTGATGAAATTAGCAACACCAGAATGGGTGGCACTTATGAATATTTTAGATGTTAAAGACAACTACGCGTCTAGTCTCGACCCTAGCCTTATTCAAACTCAATTAGAGATTTATCAAATGTGGTGGGGTCTGGTTGCAGCACCCAACCCGAAACTTTATTCTGATATGGGCGTGGCTGTTACTGACGCGATTGTTGACCCTATTTTAGATAATCATAGTGGTTACGGTCGTCCTTCCGCTAACCAATATTATCCTTCTTTAACTCAGGCTTTTCTCTCTGGCAGTAAAAACTTACTACGCGTTAAATCTGTGACCAGTCCACAATTAGGAGTTATTACTGATGTATTAGGAATTACTCAGAAAACGGTGACTACTGCTACTCAAGCCCCTGCTTATGTAACGGTTAAATGGGATGCTGGTTCAGAAGAAACAGTAAGATATTTTAATGTTAGACAATTAGACCCTGTTCTAGGGCAAGAAATGGTTTGTAAGGCACAACTTATAACGACAGTAAACTACTCTAACAAAGGAGACTTAATTAATGATTTTACTCGTAAATTAGCATATGTATTAGTTATAGCAGTTTTAGACTCTACATCTATTAAAAATCAATACACTGAAACTCCTGAGAAATTAGTTAAATTGTGGTCTGAGTTAGCAGGTAGTGTTCTTCCTGAACAATTAAAAAGTGTAACTTACAGTAACATGACTTCTTTAAGTTTAAATGGAACTACTCTTACAGGTTGGCAAACACCTAATGGACAAGAACTTATGTCACAAATTTATCTTATCGTTTTACTAAACGGGCTGAATGGCATAGGAGGTAAAATTTTAAAGTTTATGGATAGGATAACCACACTTCCTTTAGGTACAGTAACTAATTCAGGTTTAGTTTTATGTCCTGAATGTCAATTTTGTGAGCCTATTAACAAGGCTAATTTTGTAGATTTTGGAATTCAAACAGGACAGGATTTTTCCTGTGTTAACTGGGCGGGTGGGAAATTTAAAGCGGTAGGTGTTGTTAAATGTAATTCTTGTAATGAATTATATTATCGAAAATTTAACCCTATTACTCGACCTTTTAACAACCAACTGAGTATAATTAGTGTTACAACTAAATCAACTCCTAATTTATTTATTGATGATGTGAGAGGAGTTAGTGGTACAGCAAGTGAAAGTAAAGTAATAGGATATTGTTTCATTAACACTCCTAGGCAAGGAAGTGAAGATGGTGATGGAGTTCCATCATTACGATTATTTGGACAATTAGGGAATCAAGTACGGGCAGATGATATACCTTTAGAAGTCGGTATTCAGTCGCGAGATTTAAGAAAAAAGCAGTTTTGTTCAGGGCGTAATTTGGTGAGTTGGACGAGTAATTTAACCAGTCACCAATACTATGACCAATATATAGGAGGTTCAGTAGCAGAACTTGATAATGTTAAAGGCACAGGAGATTTTGCAGGAACTAATTATAATCTTGCTGAATACAGCACTCACAACCGCACAGGACTTGAACAATGTTTGTGGTGTAAGACAGTTGGAGTAAAATTAAATAAAGAAATTTCTGAAACTTGGGTTTTAGGAAGTAAAAATAATGTTTATTATTCGGGTGATAGAAATTTTTTACCTTTGCGGAGTGCTAATAATAATCAAACTTTCGACACTGAAGGGGAAGATTATATTGGTAATAAATTGGGAGGTGGAGTAAAATTTTATAAAATTAGAATGGTTAAGGGAGGTGATGTTAGAATATTGGAAATCGCACCTAATGAATTAGGAATAAAAATACCAAAGTTAGAAAACGAACCTGCTATCACACTTTCAAAACCAACCACTGTCTGTCCTAATGAAGACGAATACTTTTTAGAACCCTATAAGAGTTATTTTACTAATTATCTCGAAGCCGAACAAAAACATTTTAATCAAGAGAGTCGATTTCTTGTAACCGAACAATTAGCGTATTCCGCTTTATTAAACACAGCAACCGATAAATGGGAAGTTAAGTCTCCACCGCGTGAGTATCTAAAAAATAATTTTCGTCGCTCGTACGGGAGTAGAGAAGAACTTTTTTCTAGTTCGGGTGTGCCCGCTAAAGAATGGTCTGAGGGAAATCCCGAGTCTATTACTCCACAAGGAAGTAAAACTAGATTCCCTGAACCTGCTTACACAAAGGATTCGGCGGCCACTGTAATCACACCTTACGTTTCCAATCGTCGAGTAATTAATTTAAAGAATTATCATAATTTAATTAAAGTGGGGGAAGATATTCAAACCATCGAAGACGAGTTAAGTGGTGAAAGTCTGAAAATTATAACTCCATATTTGTTTTGTCCTGAATGTAATGGGGCTTTTCACGGCGCACCATCAGATACGGAAGCCCTAACGTGGACTTTAGAAGATGCCGTAGGCTCTGAATTACTAAACTAATGGGTGGACTGAAAAACCACCTACACAACAATTAGTTTTTAGTGAATCTGCAAAAGAAGATACTCGAAGGGATGATTCAAAAGGAGTTTACTCTAGTAAATCAGATTGGCATTGGACATTACCACTCTACTCACAGGGGAAAAAATTTAACACTTTTATTCAAGGTCAAATCGCAACCGACCCCGCCAAAATTAAATATCTAAAATTTACTCCTGAAATGATTAAATGGATTAAAGCAGGGGAACAGTTCGAGGTGGTTACAGATGAGTGAAGAAAATAATTCAATTGAAAGTTCTGATATTGAAACAGCAGGAACTCAAGAAAATTCTGAAAACTCTATACAAGCATGGTGGAGGGAATCTGCTTTCGTTATACAAGGAACTCCTAAGATTATTATTCCTGAGGCTCAAATCCCGAAAGTTCCTAATATTTACGACACACTGAAAGATATTTTACCTGCTTTAAGGGAAGAAGGAGAACTAAAATTACAAGGGAGAAGATTTTCAGGAATGACAGAATGGATTCCTGGCGTTGACCCCGTGGGAGAATTAATAGAAGACACTTGGTTGCCTCCCCTACCCCCTTCTGTGACGACGAGAATGAGAACTTTTGAAGATGTGGAAGGTGATGAGCCAGGTGGAGGTGGACACCTTAATATAATGATAGATTTATCAGGCTCTATGAGTGCTAAAATAGGTATGAATAGTAGTTATCAAGATGTGAAAATTAAAGAAACTGCTCAGACATTGGCCAGTATGTTAGTTTCAGGATGTGAAAGTGGAGGTCACACTTTTGTTATAGGTGCATACGGCAATAGTGATGGAAATAACGGAGTTTTGCCTATCGTAAATGCGGCTAGTCGTTTTTGGAAGAGGGATGTAGCGAGAGCGACTAGAATAATTTGGGGGCGAGATGCTAGTCAAAGAAAGGATTACAAAGGTGCTACTGCTAGTCTTAATAATGCTGTTGAAACTAAGATGAGTGGTGGAGTGTGGCAAAGTATGACGGGCACTAATTCAGGAGCAGGAATGGCTCGAATGTATTATTTAATGACCGAGCAATTAAAAGGAACAGAAATTCGCACAGCACCTTTAATCTTCTTGAGTGATTGTGTACAGCGTGATTTGGATGTTCCTCGCGGGTATTACGAAATGCAAGGGGAGTTTCCCGTTATGTCATTCGATAAAGTAATGAAGGATGGTTTTGATGAGTCGTCGCAATCAGGAGATGTTGGGAGTTTGGGGTTCTGGTACTGGGCTAGAAAATACAGTCGCGACTGCGGGCCAGTAATACTTATTCAAATGACTCCTCAAAGTTGGGTAAAGGACGGTTATGGCCCGTCACCCGAGTATATAAACAGAATTAGACAAGCCTTTATTCAGATTGTAGGTCAGGGTGAACCTAGTAGTGACTTCGAGAAATGTTTTATGCCTACTGTGGATGCTGCTTACGACCTAGAAGGTATCTATATGGATGGAAAAGGTGGAAATCTTCGTCTAATAGCCCAGAGATTAAACGAGTTTATTAAAGATATGAATGGGGAGGGGGAAATCTGTTGCGGAGGCAAAGGTATCTCTTTCGACAACAATTAAGACCATATAGTTGTAGCGTTAAAGAATAGGTGAGGGTGTATAATGTCAGAAGATTTAGATTTGAATTTAAATGAAATCGTAGAAGAAGTAGAACTTTCTATTCCACCTTCTCTACCTGCCGATTATCGTCCCACTCCAGATAGTGAATTTAATCATATAGTTGACGCGAACCAACACAGTTTAACGACTACTTCTTGGGGGAACTCTTTAAATGATACTGTGGCTAATAAACCCATGATTATGCTTTCAAGAGAAGCACAGTTCCCACCTGAAATAGTGTACGCTAAAATGTTCATTACAGGTTTATCAGGTAGTGGAAAATCTTTCACAGTCGGAGTTATGATGGAAGAAATGTCAAGATTGGGACTTCAATTTATTTGTTTCGATGCTTTAGGCGCACATAAAGGTTTAAAACAACTTCCTAATGTAGTAGAAATAGTACCCACGATGGAAATGCACCCTAATATGGAAAGATTTGTTGATGAAATCGAAGCCAATCCTGAAATGAGTGCAGTTATTGATTGTTCTCATATAGACGACCAAACTACTCAAAAGATAGTGGCCGAATATGTTGAGGCTATGTTTAAAAAGCGAATGGGTCGCGGAATAATGACTTTATTTGAAGAGTGTCAAGATTTAGTCCCGCAACAAAAACCTTCTTTGGAATCTTACGGGCCTATTGTTAAGATGTGTAAAAAAGGCCGACAATACGGTTACGGCGTGTGTTTAATTTCACAGCGACCTAGCGAAATTGCTAAACCCGCTTTAACTCAATGCACAATTCACATTATTCACGGTGTTATTCAGACTCGCGATTTGATGGCTGTTAAAGAGCAGATTGCTCAAGGTACTGATAGAACTGCTACGAATAATTTACTCGATAAAATAAGAAATTTCGATACTGGTGAAATGCTAATATATTCACCCTCTTTAATTCCTGATATGACTAGGACTAGGAATCATTTTTTAATAACTGCCACTCGTTCAGACCGCAAAACAGAACACACAGGTGAAAACGTAATAGTTGAAGTTAAAAATCACAGTTCCGAGTGGTCGCCACGACGTAAAGAAATGCCTGATACTGTTGGTAATATGAGGATTCACTTTAACGAAAATCAAGATTACGACCCTTATGATATTATAGCCGAATCTAAAAAAGCCGACACACACACAAACTCACACATTCATTTAGCCAACGCTAACAACACCAATTCTTTCGATGATATTATAGACGCTGATTGGAACGCTGAGGATTTCCTAAGTTTTAACGAAGATGGTGACAGAACTGAAGAGATTCCCACATGGCAACAAGATAAAGGTGCGTATGTAAGCCGACTTATGACTTATGATGGTATTGAAAACGAAGGCTGGTCAACCGACTTAGCCAGCGAAGCCCGACATCTGTTGCCTTCCGAAAACGATTCCCCTTTATTACAATCTCTGAAAGTTTTTAGTGCCGTCCTCCTCACAGCAGGGGGTCTTTTCTTGGTTCTCAAGCCACCCACACTAGGAAATGCTACAACATTTCAAACTGAGCAGTCAAGTTGGATAGAGACTTTAGAGGCTTAATTTAGAACAACACAAGGCTTAATATAGCAGTAGTCCTAATTAAGATTAGGAAACACAAAGGACTAACCATCCGTTTCCCCAAACCCCCTCCCAAACGGAGAAAATAACTGAATACCCATTAGTTATGGACTGTGATGAGTGGGAGGCTGCGAGGGTCTTCAAAGGTTAATCCAATTTAACATACCTTGTTGAATGTAATGATTTGTTATTTGTTCAGTGTATTGACTTGTAATAGAATTCAAAAAGTAATCTAGTTGTCTGCTTCTCGCAGTATTATCTAAATGAGGTTCTTCAGCAGCAAAAATCGCAGGTGCAAGTCTGTACCCTTCTTCTGATGGCAAGGCAGCGACACCCAATCTAAAAAAGATGTCTTTGCTTCCCCCATCTACACCATTGTAATTTACACAAGTTTTATCTGCATCTGTTAAACGTATTAATTTATAGACGTTAATGTATTTTACTTCTCCGTAGCCCTCGAAATTAACGCCTTCAAGATACGGTTTTATTTTCATTGACTTAGAGGCAGCGTCAGGAAAAAGAACTTCCCAATTGACTTGTTTCCAGTAATCATCCCTAATGGCAAACATAGGACTCGAGGTCTGGCTTATTTTGCTTACAGTTACTACTGCACTAGCATCTAAAAAATTAGGTTCTTGATTATAGAAGCCTTTTAATTGAGGTTGCACTAAAGTAAAAGGAGTAAGCCAAGGGGCTACTGACGAGGACTCACTGTTAAAACTGCAACTTGTGTAAATGTACTGGTCTGTTCCCACGTCGGGTCTAGTATTATCACACAATTTTAAAGTTTTAATCAATCCTGCTGTAAAATCCGAAAAATCTCTTTCACCTGTTACATCAGACTCAGATAGTTCTAGGGTTGGACTAACGATTTTAAGTTGCTGCAAGTATCGAGTTAAAAAAATCTGATTTTGTGATTTTAAAGAAAGACCTTCTTGAGTGTGTGCCGCATCCCAAAAGTCTTCAACTGCTTGAATGTTACCATCTAAGGTGTCTATCAAAGCGTCAAACATCGGATAAACTATATCAGTGATAAAACTGTGTTCGTTAAAATCATTTAAATTAATGACTTTAATATTATCGCTCATACCTGTATGTGCTTATCCAACTAAATTAACTTATCTGTAATCAGTAGTAACCACAAGTGTTAAAAGTAAAAACCTTTTAGGTCGAAGTAATGGCCACCGCAGAAGTTAGTGATTCCGAGAAAAAAAGTCGATTTAAAAATGAGCCTACTAAAGTAGAACTCAAACCTCCTGTGGAGTGTAATTGGAAAAAAGGGCAAGTCGTAACATTTAATACTTTAAAGAAACTTTTCTTCGGCAAACAGTTTCACTATTATTTGCCAGAAAAAGGTAAACTAAGAATTACAAATATTACGGCGGATTCATCAGGTCGTAGTTTTACTATTCAGGCTAAAGTAGTAGGAGATAAAACTAAGGAATACAGTTGGGTTCAATTTTGGTGGGAACGTGGAGATAAAGACAACAGAAAAGAAGGATTCTATTATTGTGGTATTTCTCACAATCAACCTGAATCAACCCCTGTTTCTAAGAAACCTGCGAGGAAGAAGAAGAAAACTTCGCGTAAAAAATAAAAATGGTGTGGGATTCGAGGCTACTTACAAGGTGTCTTGGGTTCAAACAGGGTGCAAGTGTTAATATAGTCGTGCATGGTACTAATGCTACGAGGCTATGAGTATGACAGGTTTTAATGGAATTCCAATGCGCGGTATTGATATACCAAGAACACAGACTATTGGTGGAAGTCACGTTTTACCTGCTAGACCTTACGCACCTAATATGCCTAGTTTTGATTCAGTAGATATATCTCGCGATTCTCTACCTGCTCGTAACGCACAAACTCAATTAAAAGGATTGCGAGTTAGACCTTTAAGCCCCATGCCAACTGTTGTCGTTGACCACATGGCGGGTGCGGGTTCAATGCCGAGTCCACAAGTTTTTAGAAATCTTAGTAAACTACCTGATGTGAGAACTTCTGCTTTCCGTGCAGAGTCACCTATTCAAGCAGTTAATCAAAACATCGAAGCATTTGATTTACGCGGTCAAGGTTTAACGCCTGACGAGCCTATCTCTTATCGTCCTGCTCACACCATAGAAATGTACGGTGCGCCAAAGAATCTTGATGTTAGTATGTTAGACATAGCAAGACACGAAGTTATGCTTGACCAACTACCAACTAATCACGGAGTTCCAATGGCTTACGGCGGAAGTCCTTTTAGTGAAAAGTCGAGTATCTTTATTCGTCCACAACCTGCAAATGTTCAAGGGCCACAATACACTGTGCCTAAATCTACTGTTAGTGAACCAATAATTTCAATTCCACTACGACCTGCACCTCCTCGAATCAATATGCCTCGCATCCCTCGCGTAAGTGCTTCACCAATGAAGTTGGATGCTAGACCTGTTTCACCACCTCTATCAGGTTCAGATATGGGTATAGGCGCACACGCGGCTTTACTTGCGGGTAATTCTCGTAACCTAGGGCCTTTAGGAGTTTCATCTGGGCGTACTTTCGGGCCAGAAGGTTCAATGACTCCCTTTTGAGGAGTGAATTGAATGCCGTTTAAATCTAAAGAGCAAGAACGCTACCTTCAAATCAACGAACCTGAGATTTATCAGGATTGGGTTGAGAAATACGGTCGCT
>JGI24006J15134_10000477_pt1 | contig 24857 bp, 16 predicted proteins | sample LinPmetageLP53_FD_15134 | JGI IMG/M metagenome (IMG submission 15134)
AATTATTTCCATACTGCAATCCTGGAACCAAAAAAACTTAATGATTTCCAAATAATAGATGTAGCCTCTAGATCCACAAAAGCATATAAAGAAGCGTGTGGCGAAGATGAGATATTGTTATTACAAAAAGAAAAGGTTCATCTTGATAGTTTAATTGACAAGATGCAATCCAACCTAGAAATGTTTGATGAAATTTATAAAGAGGGCAACGAGTATGAAGTGCCACAAATTGAACAAATAATGGGAAACACCTGGAAAGGGAAAGCTGATATCGTTACAGATGAATTTGTAATTGATATCAAGACAACCAATGATATAACTAAATTTTACTGGAGCTGTATGAACTACAATTACGATTCACAGGCTTACTTATATCAAAGGTTTTTTAATAAACCATTAAGGTTTTATGTAATAGATAAACAATCGTTTCAGTTAGGTATCTACGACTGCTCTCCAAACTTTATAGAGGGTGGTAAAAACAAAGTAGAAAAAGCAACTGAAATATATAATAAATTTTTTAGCAATGAAAAGACTCATAACATACATAACTACATTCATAAAGAAGTTCTTTAAAATTTGTAGTGGTGTAAACACAACAAGAAAAGGTATTATGTGGGTGGATGTTCCAAGCACCTGCGCCTCTAGATTAGAGAAAGAATCAATTCTCTATGATACTATTAATAGATTGGAGCGTGAAATTAAAATTATAAAATAATGGCAGAAAAGTATGTACACCCTAATGGTAGTGGTTCTTTGTTTAAGAATAGCTACAAGGAAAAACCAAATCAACCTGACTTTAAAGGTTCAATCACATTACCTGATGGAACTGAAAAAGAATTAGCTGGTTGGAAAGGAACAACTCAAGGAGGAGATGTTAAACTTTCAATTAAAATTAGTGACAAGTATGTTAAAGCTGAATCAAATGATGCGCACAAAAGCAAATCGTCTGAGGATATATTTTAACTAACCAAGCATCAAATCAGGTCTCACTATATAGTAGTTTTGCGTAATTCTACTAAGCGTGGCGATTTACTTGGGTATGAACGAGTAATTGAGGTTCGAATCCTCTTTTGATGCCAATTCAATCAAACAAACAAATGCAAATAACAATATTTAAAGACATCAAGGTTACCTCCCAACCTTTTTTTAGAGATGTCCATGTGGTTCTAAAAAGAATACAAGAGGGGGCTTCCAAAGACTTAGTAAAAAAAATTAGATTAGAAAAAAATAAAGAAACAAGGAACTTATTAAAACAAAAATTACCCGCAGTTTGTTTTAGTGGAAAGTTTACTAAAAGAAACGATAAATCTTTGCAAGAGCATAGTGGATTATTATGTTTAGATTTTGATGGTTATGCTACAACTAAAGAAATGTTGTCTGATAAAGAAAAGTTAACCAAAAACAAACATATATATAGTGTATTTGTTTCTCCAAGTGGCAAAGGTTTAAAAGCGTTAGTTAGAATACCCGCTGATCCTGACAATCATGTCAATTATTTTGTAAGCATTCAAAACAATTTAAACTCTACTTATTTTGACAAAACATGTAAGAATATTTCAAGGGTTTGTTATGAATCATACGATCCGTTAATCTATATTAACGAACTATCAAGTACATGGGACAAAATTGAAGAGGAGCAGTACACAGAGGTTACTAAAAACATAGATATACCTACAATCCCAATTACAGATGAAAATAAAATTGTAGATATTTTAAAAAAATGGTGGGAAAAAAAATATCCTATGGTTGAAGGTCAACGAAATCATAATGTGTTTGTATTAGCTTCAGCATTTAATAGATTCGGTGTTTCTAAAACCTTAGCCGAGTATGTCATGAATACTTTTTCATCTCAAAATTTTAAACAAGGAGAAATAAAAAGAACTATCAACTCAGCTTATCAAAATGTACAAGACTTTGGCACCCAATACTATGAAGATGAAGACAAGGTTAATTTAATTAAAGCTAAGTTAAAAAGAGGAGTGCCAAAAAAAGAAATTAGATCTCAATTAGAGGATTCAAGTATTGAGGTCGGGACGATTAATAATGTAATCCAAAGAATAGAGGAAGAACAAACAAATCAAAAATTTTGGTCTGTATCAGAAAAAGGTGTAGTTAAAATTATACACATCATGTTCAAACACTTTTTAGAAGAGCATGGATTTTATAAGTTTAATCCAGAGGGCAGTAAGAACTATGTATTTGTAAGGGTAACTAATAATTTAATTGACCACACAAGTGAAAANGAAATNAAAGATTTTATTTTNAANCATTTAATAGAGCTTGATGAAATCCAGGCTTATAATCATTTTGCTGAATGTACTCGGTATTTCAGGGAAGAGTTTTTAACCTTACTGTCGTCTATTGATGTGTATTTTATTGAAGACACAAAAGGAAGTGCTTATTTGTATTACAATAATTCAGCTGTTAAAATTACATATAATGAAATTAAATCTATAGATTATTTAGATTTAGGTGGCTATGTTTGGAAAGACCATGTAATTGACAGGCCATATATAGATTGCGAATCATCAGATTGTGATTACAAATCATTTATAGAGAATATTTGTAATGGCGAAATAACAAGAATAAACTCAATGAAGTCTACAATTGGTTATTTATTACATGCCTGGAAAAATTTATCTTATTGTCCCGCAACTATATTGAACGATGAGGTTATTTCTGATAATCCAGAGGGTGGTACAGGTAAAGGATTGTTTATGAATGCCTTGGGGTATATGAAAAAATTAGTAGTAATTGATGGCAAGTCTTTTAATTTTGAAAAAAGTTTTGCTTATCAGCTTGTTAGTGCCGACACACAAATTCTTTGTTTTGATGATGTGAGTAAGCATTTTAATTTTGAAAGATTATTTTCTGTTGTAACAGAAGGTTTGACATTAGAAAAGAAAAATAAAGATGCAATTAAAATTCCATTTAAGAAATCTCCAAAAGTTTGTATTACTACTAACTATGCTATTAAAGGAAAAGGAAGTTCGTTTGAAAGAAGAAAATGGGAGTTAGAATTAGCCCAACACTATACTAAAGACAATACTCCATTAAGAGAGTTTGGAAAAATGATGTTTGGAGAATGGGATGAAGACGAGTGGTGTGCTTTTGATAATTACATGATAGAATGTTTGCAAATGTATTTACAACATGGTCTTATTAAAAGTGAGTTTGTAAATCTTAAAATTAGAAGATTGTCAGCTGAAACATGTCATGAGTTTATAGAGTGGTGTGGATTGTTAAAAGGAATGACTGAACATGAGTCGTTGCGATTAAATAAAAAATCTAACAAACAAGATTTATATATAGACTTTATTGAAGATAATCCAGATTTTGCTCCAAAAGCAAAATTAACTATATCCAGGACTAAATTTTATAAATGGCTTGTGGCTTATAATCAGTTTAAATATGACTGTGATCCTGAAGAAGGTCGGGACACACACTCAAGATGGATTAGATTTAGAACTAAGCATGAGTTAGAAGAAAATTTAGAAATAGAATTTTAATTATGGAACTTAGAGATTATCAAAAAAATATTGCAAAAACAGGAATTGATGTGTTAAAGCAACATAAATTTTTATATCTTGCCATGGAAGTTAGAACTGGCAAGACACTTACGAGTTTGAGTATAAGTAATTCTCTTGCCGTTTCTAGCGTTTTGTTTATTACAAAAAAGAAAGCCATATCTAGTATACAAGATGATTACAATTTACTCAATCCTGATTTTGACATTACTATTATCAATTACGAGTCTCTTCATAAAATAGCTTATTCTCCTTATGATGTAATAATATGTGATGAAGCTCATGGCATGGGAGCTTTTCCTAAGCCAAGCAAAAGAGCTAAAGATGTTAAATCTTTAATACAGATCAATGATAACCCGTATATAATTTTATTATCAGGAACACCTACACCTGAATCTTATTCTCAAATGTATCATCAGGTTTATTCAATCAACAACAACCCGTTTAAACGATACAAGAGTTTTTATAAGTTTGCTCATGAGTATGTTAATGTGACTCAGAAAAAAATAGGTTCTATGACTATTAATGATTATAGTGGTGGGTATAATTCTATTATAGATGAAATGAATCCTTTTACTATATCTTACACGCAAAAAGAAGCTGGGTTTGAGGTGCAGACTGAGGAAGAGATATTGTATGTAGATATGTGTACAAAAGTATTAGGGATTATAAGTGAGTTAAAGAAAAATTTAGTAGTACAAGGCAAGGAGGAGGTAATACTTGCCGATACAGCTGTAAAGTTAATGAGCAAAACTCATCAAATGTTTTCTGGAACTGTCAAATTTGAGAGTGGTAAGTCTATGGTGTTATGTACTGACAAGGCTGAGTTTATAAAAAGCAGGTTTCAAAATAAAAAAATAGGTATATTTTATAAGTTTAAAGAAGAGCTTAACGCTATAAAACAAGTATTCCAAGATACTATTTGTTTTGATTTAGAAGAGTTTAACTCTACAGATAAATCTATAGCTTTGCAAATTGTTTCCGGACGAGAAGGTATTAGTTTAAGAAAGGCTGAAGCTCTTGTATATTATAACATAGATTTTAGTGCTACTAGCTATTGGCAGTCACGAGATAGAATGACAACTAAAGACAGAAAGTATAATAAAATATATTGGGTGTTTTCTAAAGGTGGTATTGAAAAGCAAATTTACAAAAGCGTATTAAACAAAAAAGATTATACATTAAAGCATTTTAAAAAGGACTTATTAAGTTTGTAATGACTGAAACTAAAGAAATTTTAGGAGAAACTTCTTGTACACAATGGGTTAATAAAAACTTAGAGGTTTGGTGGATTCCGATGATGAACCCTGTTTATTTGACAGAAAATGATTTGTGGGACGATTTTTCTCATTTAGAAAAAAAAATAAATCAATTAAATATATTTGATTAAATATTATGACAGAACAACAAGTACAATCCAAAAGAATAAAAGAACTAGAAGCCCAGGGCTATTATGTTTTAAAATTAATTAAGACTAACAAGAATGGTATTCCTGATCTTGTTGCATTTCCTAAAGATTGTAATGCTCTGTTTTCTGAAATTAAAACTAAAAGAGGACATGTGTCGGCATTACAAAAATATAGAATGAAAGAATTAAACGACCATGGTATAAAAACTGAAGTATATAAAGGATAAATGAAAGAAACAATAACAAAATATGCTTTAAAGCATAAAGTGGTAGATAAATCAATAAAAAATTTGAGAAAATTAAATAAAGACATTAAATATTATAATAATTACAAAATTCAATTAAATCAATTTTTAATATACAATTGTTCTTATAATGGTACTAATAAACTTCATGATAGAATTAGGTTAGACGCACATGAATTACTAGGAGTTTTAAAAGAAATCTCTAGAATAGAAAAAATTATTTACGATTTAAATTCTTTCAAAATAGATGATAAATCTATGTCATATTATATATATAATACGCATATTAATTAAATTTACTATCTTTGAGTAGATGGGATAACTAATGACTAAGATTTCAGTTGATGACGTAAATGCTATAAATCACATAAATTATGTGACTAATAACTCCCACGACCTTATAACTGAACTTTACGAAGATTTAATGGAAAGGGATCATGATGACGCTAAAGTAAAGGCTCAGAACGTCTGTAAAATTATGACAGATTTAATCCAATCCTTATCGGATGAAGTCTAGAAAGGCTGAAGGCCCGAGGCTTAGATTATCTATTGAAGAGGTAGATATGATTCGTGAGCTTCGTGCTAATAACATAGACAATGTAAATAATAACTCTGCTCTTACTAATCATTTAAAAGAAAGAGGTATTGATAAAGATGATGTTATTAGTGTTAAGCACTGGCAGAGCGCTAGTGGTGATTACAGGTTTTCAATTGTAACTAAAGAGGATTTAAATATAAAAGAAAGTTTAATTTTTGATAAGGTTAATAAGTTTATTGAAGGATATTCTCCTGATTACACTGAAATTAAAAGAAAAAAACAATCAGAACCTCACTTGTTAGTAATAAATCCTGCTGATATTCACATTGGGAAATATGCTAAAGCTATAGAAACGGGTGAAGATTACAATTCCGAGATTGCTGTTAAAAGGGTTATGGAAGGTATAAAGGGGTTGATTAATAAAGCTCAAGGATTTGAAATAGAGAAGATTTTGTTTTGTATAGGTAATGATGTGTTGCATATTGATAATGTTTATAGCACAACAACTAAAGGAACTCCACAGGATACGGATGGTAAATGGTGGGAACACTACGAGCTTGCTTTAGCTCTATATGTAGAATGTATAGAGATATTAAGAAAGATTGCTCCAGTTGATGTTGTACATAGTATGAGTAATCACGACTACCAATCAGGCTTTCATTTAGCTCACACTTTACAAGCTTGGTTCCGTAAAGCAATAGATATAACCTTTGACGTTACAGTAGCCCACAGAAAGTATTATAAGTACGGCACATCTTTAATAGGTCTTGAACATGGTGATGGAGCTAAAATGGATAACCTACCTTTACTCATGGCTCAAGAAAAACCCAAAATGTGGGCTAATACAAAGACCAGGTATTGGTACTTACACCATATACATCATAAGGTTAAACATAAGTGGAGAGACGCTAAAGACTTCATAGGAGTCACTGTAGAGTACATGAGGTCTCCTTCGGGCACTGACAGCTGGCATTCAAGAAAAGGCTATACAGGCGTTCCTAAGGCTTGTGAGGGGTTTATACACCACAAAGAACTAGGCCAGGTGGCGAGGCTGACTCATTTTTTCTAGTTTGCTCATTAATTTTTTAGAGTGCAAAAGATGAGCGCACTTCTCATACTCTTCTAAGTCTTCAAAGTATTCAATTAATTCATCAAATATATCCTGGTAATCTTCTATAACTTCTTTAGTAGGATCAAATATCAAAGTAACATTCAAGTCACGGTTTAATAACTGCTCATAACCCACTTGATTAGTTATAACATAATAACTTGTAAGCATACATGTATGTTGATCAAATACTTTCATTATCTTCTAATTGGTTGTCTAGTTGTAGGTTTTCTAACTGGAGGTTTTCTTTTTTCAGGTCTTCTAATATTTATAGCTCTTTTATTTTTAGTAGATGTTTTATTTTTTGTTGATAATGATTTATCGCTGTCTTTAAACATTTCTTTTATAACATTTCTTCTAATATCTTTGTAAAAAGGTATTAATCCCGAATTACCTAACAACTCTAATACCATTCTATTTGTAAGCTCATCTATATATTTTTGTTTTGTTTCTTCAGTTTTAGAATTAAAAATTCTTTGAACCACTTTTCCTGTTCTAGTCAATGTGTTGACCATAGGGCCAAAAGGGCCTGCAAAAACTCTAAGAAACATTTCAGTAATAGTTTTACTTCTAATATCTTTTAAACCTACAGTGTTATAAACTACTGAATGCTTATAAGCATCATAATCTTTTCCATCTCTTAAATCTTCACCATAATATTCATTAATTAATTCCGTTGTAAATCCAACAGGTATGTTTGCTATGTTTCCTACTCCCTGTCTGAATAGTAAAGTAGCGATAGTTCCGACAAACTGTCGCCTCATAACTTCTACTAACTCTTCTTCATCATCGTCTTCACTTCCAAAAAATTCATCAAACATACTTGTAAATGTTAAATACAACGGAAGATAAGCTGTCATTCTAAGAGTAACACCAGCCATGATACCAGCTGCCTGAGTTCTTGATATATCACCACTGTAGTATAAAGCTCTGACACCTTTTTGACCTGTTAAAAATTCATTTATACTAAAGTTTGCCATAAAACCGTTAGCCATCTTATAAACTTTTTTCCATGCATTATCATTTGGATTAGCTTGTAGTTTTAATATTACGTTAAAAGGGCTTTTGGAAGTTGCCATTCTAACAACTTCAGCATCAGCACGAAATCTTGCTTCAGCTATTTCTTTTTCATATTTTTTTGTATACTTAGAATCTTTATTACCTATAGCAATTAAATCTTTAACACTTAAAGATATTCCTGTTTGAGCCTTAAAAGATGAGCTAAAAGAACCAAACCACAAGGGTCTAGACATTCCGCGATCAGGAGTAGAAATGATTATTTTACTAAATTTATCATATATTTTAATAGGCCATTTTGCAACAGGTATATTATTATACAAAGTATTAACTATATTTCCCACTGGAGTAAGTGCTTTTGATCTTTTTTGTTGCCCTAAATTAAAAGTAGTTTGATCAATAAACTTACCAGTTAATGATTCTGCATCATACATTTTTAATATCTCAGCACTTCCAACAGCTTCTAATATTTTAGCCCCTTCACTACCCATTGCTAAACCTCCATATTTAGTTACACCTAAAGAAAAATCAACAGGGTTTGCTGCAACAACATAAGCTAAGTTAGCTCCTAATTCTGCACCTGCTCTAGGAACTGAGGCTAATGCCGCGTAATAACCTAACACCCTTATTTTATCTAAGAGTGGCCCTGCAATGACCGATTCATTATAAATATTTCCAAATACTAAATTTACATTTTCGGTAAGAGCATCTCGTATAGCTTTTGCAGTATCTCTTTGCAATTTAGTTGATTCAGGATTAGCTTCTACATCTTTTACTATTTGATTAGCGGCCATTAAAGATTGTCTAATTGGAGTTGTCATATGATAATCCATAACATTCTCTTTCATTCCTCTTGCTGTTGAAGAAATAATATCAAAATTTAAAGGTTTAATACCGGGTGTTCTTTGGTTTTGAGCACCTGCTTTTGTTGATGTTGTTGGTTTACCTTCTTCTATTCTGTTTATTTTAAATTCTTCTAATTTTTTTTGTTTTGCTTTATTGTTTTCTGAATAAAAAACATCATGAGGAGTGTAATAATTATACATATCTAATCTTTCACCCCTAACAATAGCTGATGTGAACAAAGCCATTTCTCCTTGAGCCTCACTAACACTATCTATCAATTCCATAGCTTTTTGTTCTTCTTCACTAAAACTATCTTTAATTTTTTCTGCACTTATTTCTCCATTTTTATCAGAAAATTCTTGTTGTAATTCTAACAACATAGATTTATTAGCCGCACCAATACCTTCAGAATCTCCATACTCTTCTATAGTGACTGCTAAAGTTTTTCCAGGTGAATGAACAAATTCATTTCCAGGATTAGCTTCAAACTCTCTAGCAATAGCAAAAAGCCCTAATTTATACTTAGACTTGACTACTTCATTTGTAGAACGCATGAATGGAGATAGTTTAGATTTAAATTTTTGACTTAATAACATTTCTGCTCTCTCTAAAGTTATATCAAACTTTCTTTGCATTACTTCAGCTTTAGACATTGCAACCTGTAGAGGGTTGAATAAAGCTTTAGTAACTTGAGAGTTATTATAATTACCTATAACTTCATCTATATTCCCTGTAGGTTGACTTCTAATTTCTTCTGATACAGCTGTTCTTCGTCCTAGGATAGCAGATTTAATTTTACCATATGTTCTTTGAAAAGATTGGGTAAGAATATTAAATTTTACTTTCTTTTCAATTATAGGAACCACAATCTTTGACTTTCTAAACTTTTCAATTACATTTATTGTTTTGGCTGCTTCTCTTGTTACAACACCAACCTCAATGTTTTGTAATATTTTTTTTAATGTTTCTATTTGTGTGTAATCATTAGTACCATCTTTTTTAGTTATAACTAAATTTTCTAAATCTGATTTAGTAAGACTAGTTAAATACTTTGCTAAAGGAATTTCTAATTTACTTTTTACATTGCTAATGTTGTATTTAGTGTTTAAAATAGATTGTATTTCTCCTTGTAAATCATAAGTGTCTTCTTTTATTTCACTTGCTTTCACTTGTTCAGGAACCATTATTACTGTTCTTAAAACATCAAGTGCATCATTCATGACTTCACCAGATTCTTTTAAAGTCAATACTCTTGATCTTTCACCCATCATTTGTACTAANTCAAAATATTTGTTAAATTCATTTAAAGATATTTGATTTGACTCTATACTAAATAAATTTTGAAGAACTGGNAATAAATCTTTAGCTGGGCCTATTTTATATGTAATATTATTTAAAGCTGTTNTTCTTAATTTATTAGCATCGTTAATTTTTTTAGCCAAATCAGCTTTATTATAAATTGTTGTTATGTAACTAATTAATTCAGCAACTTGTTTTTCAACTTCAAAATTAGTTCTTAAAGCTTTTGAAATCATTGCGTTCGCTTGGTTAGTTGTAATAATATTTTTATTACCCATTCCTCTAATAAACTTAACTACCTCGTTAACTTTATCTCTATAGTTTTTTATACCTTCTTTCTCCCCTTTAGTCTCAGCTCTTATTTTATCTTTTAAAAGAGTTAATTCACTTTTTTTAACTAAAGGGCTACTTACACCTTTACCTAACATAGCGTCATAAATCCTTTTCATATCTGTTGTAAGGTTTATATCTATCTCACTTCCTCTAATTCCGTTGTAAATAGATTTTAACCATTCTCTAAATCTGATAAATATTTTTTCCATTCTGCTGTTTGGAGCATATCCTTCTGATAAATATTTTTCAAATCCCCTGGCAAATAATTCGCTTACATCTCTATTCCATTGTTTTTTATTAGAAAATTCTAAAATAGTTTTTCTTTCTCCTTCAGTTAAATAATGTTCATACACATGCGCTAGTTCATGCAAAGGTGTAGACACATTAGGATCTGTCATGGCATAGATCACAAACTCCCCATCACTAGCTAACATAGCACCTTGAGCTTCTGGAGTTTGATTTTGAAACAACATGTTTGAAGGTTGTATCCAGGGGTTTATTTTACTGTCGTTTTTTGTAAAAAAGTATTTATTAGACTTAGCTCTTTTTAATCCATAACCTAATTTTTCTGCTGCTTTTCTTAAAGCAAATTCATCTAGATTTGATGACATACTAAATCCGTCTGTATTAAAATTATATGAATCAGCTAACCTAGCTATTGGTGTAGTCGCTTTTTGATATAATACTTTAGGTTTGTTTAGTTGTAAAGGAACTTTACTTACTCCCTGTCGTGTGTCAATTATTTTTTTTGCTCTTTCCTCAATTATATTATTAGCTCCTGTGTCTGGATCAACAAAAGATTGTTTCCAGCTTGGAGTTTCTTTTAATATATTTAAAACAATATCTTGACCATCAGTAGTTTTAAGTACAAAAGGATAAGTTTTATGTGTATTATCAGACTTTACTTCAACTACATTTTCTCCAGGATTTCCAACAACTTCTATTACAGAATAAACTTTATCACTTCCTTTAATATCTCTAAGTAAAGGTTCATTCATCATGTAAGAAAAAGCCTGAGTTAAATTAGCACCAGATAATTTTTCAGTTCTAATTCCTTTAAAACCTGCATTAGTAAGACCAATACCAAAAAAGTCTATTAAATTTTTATTTGTTTTTGTCCTTGAAATTCTAGCGGCTAGTTCTTTGCCTATATAAACAATGAATGCTTTACGTTGCGGAAATACTCCCCCTGTTGCTGGATCTGTTGCTTTAATAATTTTATCAACTATTTCATTTAGAGGCATACTGTTATCTAATTTAACACCTATACCTTTAAAAGGTTTTATTCCACTTTTATATATCATACTCTTCGATGCTGCTACTAAAATTTCTTTTAATTTAGCCTCGCTTAAACCAAGCTCATTTCTAAAAGGTTTTGATTGTAATAAATTTAAAACTCCTAACGTAGCATTAAAACTTGAAAGAACTTTTTCTTGATTAGTACTTATTAAAGCTAACCTTCCAACTCCATTGTTTTGTTTAGCTGATTCATTAATAGCATTAGCCATAGACTGAGCAGCGCTTCTTTTTGTAGAAGCCCATACAAATCCTTTTTCATTATATTTTATAGGGAAATACATTCCACCTTGTCCTTCTACTAAAACATCATCTCCTTTCATAATTTGTCCAGAAAATGCAGCATCTGGAACATGTAAAACCATTGACCCTTCAAAATCGTTTAATGTTTTGTCTTTATTTATTTTACCTTCGTCTTCTAATTTTTTAAATTGCTCTCCATCTTTGTCATAAACAAAGCTAATTCCACTATTAGAATCAGAATAACTTCCCTGAAACAACGCGTTGCCTTCATTAATGTTTTTAATATCTTGGTCTGAAGCTTTTACAAACTTTATTTTTTTATACATCTCAGCTGGAGTTATACCAGCTCTTTTTGCCATTACTTTAATTGAACGATCCATTACAATAGCTGCTGCTAGGGATTCCGATCTGTTTAATCCAAATATTTTTCTTTGTATTCTATATAAACCCTCTAAGTTCTTTGCTGTTTCTCCTGGTAAAGATTTTTTCTTTACCTTTTTCTTTACAGGTTTTTTCTTTTTAGATTTTTCCTTTAAAACTTTTTCTACTAAAACTAATTGCTCTCTTTTTTCTTTAATTGCATCTCTTTTAGTAGTAAGCCTATCTTTTACCCTTTTAATGTTTTTCATAGGGTTTTTTCTGATGGCTGCAATTTCTTTATTAATTTTTTTAATTAAAGTACTTAAATCTTTAACCTCCATTTCTTGAAGCGATGCCTCTTGTAGTAAAGGTTTTCCATCTATTCCTATATTATTTTCTTGTTCTGCTATTTCTTTTTTTCTTCTGGTTACAGCTTTTGAATTTGCAACATTTTCAAATCCTTCTACAGTTTCTGTAAGATTTATAGTTCCAGGCTCAACCGACTCAGAAGCTTCAATATACTCCTGATTAGTCAATGTGTTGTCTTTAGATACTAATAATGTATTATATGTTTTGCCATCTTCTAATTTAAATCTAAAAGTTCTACTACCATCTTTATTTGTAACAACATCAATTTTGAAATTTTCATCTGGCTCTCCTTCTATACGCTCTCTTGTATAGCTGTATGATTCTTTTTTTACAGAGTCCTTGTCGTTAATTGCAAGTGGATCTACTTTCTCTTTCTTTGTCTCACTGGACGAATCTTTGTTGTCTTGACTATTCTTTCTGGGAGACTCTGATAAGTTGTCGGTGTCTCCTTTAACCATTTTTTCAATATTTTGGGATTTGTCTTTGCCAGCTTCTTCCACTGCGCTTTGCTTCTTATAGGCATCTTTTTTTCGTTTAATTAGTATTTTTTTCATTATCTCAAACTCCTCAGTAGTATAAGTGTCAGTCCCTTGTTTTCCTTTTATTATCTCTTGCACAACCTCTTCGTCTGTAACTTTTGTAGCTTTAGCCTCTTTTTCAAATTCTGTCAGAACATCCCCTTTAGATATTTTTGAAATTTGATTTGCAATTTCATTAATTCTTTCTAATTCATTTTGAACTGTCCTAGGGTCTTTTCCTTCAGTTTTAGTTTTTAATTGTTGTTCTTCAAATAATAAGTCTAGTATTTGTTTTTTAGAATCAATATCTAAATCAGGGTTTATTTTTTTACTCAAACCTACTACTTGATTATAAGTATTTAAAGTTTCAGTTGCTTCAAGTACAGTAATCTTACCTTCGTTAATATCGCTTTTAATTTGCCCAACCATCGCTGAGTAGGTTTTTTCATAATTTTGATCATCAGACACTTTGAAAAACAACTCTATATAAGGTGTGTTAGCATCTTTAAGGGTCTTAATATTATCTTCTATCTCAGTTCCTCTAGCTGCTTGAGATATAGCATTAGGCATTCCTAGAACAACACCACCAATACTTTCTTGTAAAGCAGCCATTCCAACTTGCTTTGCATACTCCATACTCCAAGCGTTTGGGGTTTCAAAATCTCCTTTAGATGATAAATCATTCCATAATTTTTTAGCGCTAATTTCCGCAACTTCTTGCAAGGCTCCAGTTTCAGCTTCAGCCAAAGCTCCAGTTCCAAGAGCTATAGTTCCTCTAGCTACTCTGTTTCTAATATCATTTTCTACAACTTTAGTAAAAGCGCTAGCGCTCATTTTATATCCCCCTGCCCTTACTGCTGCAGCTGTAATTTGCCTTATCATAGAAGTACCTTTAAGCATATTACTAAAACCATATTTTTCTAATATACCCGTTACGATTCCTAAAGGAGCAGTTAATTTATATTTTTGATTTTCTGGGATATCATCAAAAGAAGAATCTTTATTCATCTCTTCATTTATATAATCCATTTGTTGAATTCCAAAAGCTGCTATTTTTCCATAACCTGGTACTAATAATGCGGGTATACTTCTAGCAGCTCCAAAAACTCCTCCACCTATAGTTGTATTAATAACTCTGTCACCGTATTCTTTCGTTACACCTGTTAATTTTCTCATAGGTTCAAAAGCATCTCTATAACCTGGAAGTTCTTGATTTTTAAAAGTTTTTTTAAAATCATCTAAAGCTTCAGATTCTAACTCTTTACCCATATTTTTATTTAAATATTCTCGTGCGTTCTTTAAGACGCTTGGATCTAGAGAATATTTAAGATATTTTTCTTGTATATATTTTAATCTAAAATGATCTTCTATTTTTTTACCAGGAAATAAAGCTCTTGCTTCATCTCTTATCATTTGCCTTTCGTCCTCAGTAGTTGCCGCTTTCCAATCTTCATAATTTAAATCTGATAATTTTGCTAAATCTCCTTCAGGATCTATTTCTCTATACTCTTCACTATTAGGATTTAATCCAAGACCAGCGGCCACAGAACCGTGATCATTAATTAATTTTTCAATTACAGTTTGATTAAAATAAGGTAAGTCTTCTTGGTCTACTAACCCTACGCCCATTATAAGATCTATATTTATATTACTTAATCCTGAAAGAAGAGTTCCAGTTCCAGTTCCAATCTCTTGAAAAAAGTTACCTATATAAGTTCCTTTTAACGATTCTTTACCAACATATCTTCCTACAGCTCGTTGATAATCTACATTTTCTAATTTAAGAGCTTCTTGTTTTTTTAATAAATCTTTTCTTAAATTTTCAATTGCAATTTTTTCTTGTTTAAAAGCTGCTAATTGGTTTGCTGCTAATACGGGATCTTTACTAATTAATTGTCTATATGCAAGTGAATTAAAGTAATTTTCTTGCCTTTGATTGTTGTCATATTTTTTTAAATATGATTTAATATCTATAGCTGCTTCCGATTGTTTATCTTGAAATTGATTTACAAATTCAGTATACTCTTCTTTGTTGTAAAACTTTTTTTCTGATTCGGTAGATTGGTTTTCTAAATTTTTTAAATTTACTTCTAATGGAGTGTCACCCGTTGGTTTTAATACAGAATCTTCTCTGTTACTTGATATAAAATCTTTTATTTGTATAGCTTGATTCTTTGCCCTTTTACCTTTTAATAAAGCAAAGGTTTCTTGAGAACCGTTAGGGGCAGTAATTTTAACGTAATCACCAAATCCTGTTTGTTCAAATTTAAAACCTTTATCCCCATATAAATATTCTAATTCAGGAACAACACTTTCTTCACTTTGTGATGTTAAATCAGATGTTATTAGCTCATCGTCTGTTGGTGGTTCAACCGCTTTGGTATCCAAAGAAGTAACTTCCTGCTCTGGTAATGTAGGTAAATCCAAGTTTTCTTGAGGAGAAGTGACAGATAAATCTTTTTTTTTTACCCCAAAATCTTGGTACATAACTTCTATCTCTGGCATCTCGTAATGCTCCAACATATTTTCTCGAAGCCTAGCCATTTTATCAGCATCTTGCATGTCTACCGCAAATTGCTCAAAGTCAGGTAATTCAAAATATTTCTTAGCGTTAAAATATAACCTTCTTAATTTATCATTCATATCTAATATCCCTTTCTTTTACCTTCTTTAGGAGGTTCTTGGTTGTCCTCTCCTTCAGTATTTGGAGCCTCACCTGTAGCGTAAGCGTTATTTGTTGCTTTAAATATAGCGTTTATTATAGTATTTAATTTTACCCTATCACTTTGTTGATTCATTACAATATCTACAAAATTCATATCTCCATCACCTCCATGTGATTTTATAATATTTTCATCGTTTAATACTCCATCATCCCTCAATACTTTATAAACTTCTGGTGGAATTGTTATTTTTAATTCATCTCTTGTGTTTATTGCCCCAGTATAAAGACCAGCTACTTTTATTGATCTTGTAATGTAATCAGTATTATCTTCAACATATAAACTTTGTAATAAATTTTGATATTCATCTGCTCTTTTTGCTCCGTCAGAACCTTTTATTTTTTTAAGAGCCGCTGTAACCGTATCATACTCTCCACTGTCATTAATTAAATTTGTAGAACCATTACCAACGGTGTATGGACTTTGAGCTTTTCTTGAACTTAAATCCTCAGCACTTAAAGGAATTGTACCTCTAAAGTCTCGTTCTGCTTGTCGAGCCTGTGACACATCAAAATCAGGATTAACAGCTGCCATTATAGAAACAGCCGTTCCTCTTGGGTCGTATTCTCCTTCACTATTTTTAGCATTAGGTATTCTTTTGTTTCTTCCATCAGTAAACTGTATTACAGTTTGATCATTAAGAGGATCAGTATAAATGTTTGCTATAGAATCATTATTAGCTACAATTTGATCTACTGCTTTTTTACCCTTAGCCCCCCTAGTCGCTACTTCGTAAGCAATTTCAAAATTAATTGCTAAATCTTCTTTTAAAGGCGCCGAACCATCTCTTTGATCATCTGTAAGAGGTTTGGTTTTTTCATCTTCTTGACTTGTACTTCCAATTTGCATATCTATTTGATTGTCAACCATATCTTCTGCAACTTTTTGCATTGCCGCCCTATTTTCATTATTTTCTCCAAAAATGTAAGTAGGAGGCATAGTGGTCATATCTAAAAGAATCATTTTAGAGGTGTCCTCTCCATATTTTTCTATAAATTCCTTTTCACTTGTAGCATAATGATAATCATTTCCAATTGTGCCCACTAAAATATTAGCAAGAGCTTGATCACCACTTATAATTCTATTTTTAACAGTAGTTTTATAATCTTCATACATTTTTTTCATTTCAGGATTGGTCTCTAACGCTGCTTTACCCTTTTCAGTAAGAACAGCCATACCATCTTTAAAAATAATTGATTGACTTACTTTTGCATTTAAAAAGTTACCTACATTTTTTGTTTGTAATTTTACCTGATAATTAACATCGAACAATGTACCGTCCGATGTAAATTTATTTCTTCCGTTCATGTTTTGAACTGGTAAAAACTTTCCTGGTTCTTTGTTAAAATCTGGCATATCTCCTGTTTCAGGATCTACTTTTACTAAATAAGCTTTCCCTGTAGGTGAAACAAAACTTTTTACATTTTCCATGTTACCAAATCCATAGTAAGATTCTGCTGAAAAAGTTTCATCAGCACCAGAAATTGAAACACCATCTTCATTTAAAGCTTGTCTTTCTTTATGAGCAAGATAATCTTCTTCAAAGTTTTTAGACGCTGTTGACCATGTCTTCATTTGAGATTTAGCTGCTTCTACAAATTTTAAATAATCAACGGGTGTTATACCACCAGATTTTAATAACTTATTACGAATTAAAAGCTGTTCCTTAATTCCCTGAGCCATATCTATAACAGCATCATTTACATTAGGATTAGTGTAATCATCTATATCTTCTAAAATACTTACAGCATCTTTTGTTCGATCTTCAATATCTTTTCTACGAGCAAATCTGTCAGCTGCTACCGCATTAAGTTGTCCTGTAATTTCTTGTGCTACAGTACTCCAGTCTAACGTATCTTCTGTTACATTACGAGACACATAAGTGTCATACTTATTTACCCTAGGACTTTCATTTTTAACAGTTCTTTTAGATTGACTAGTTAAAAAACCAGGTTGGTATTTCTTAGGATCATAATCGCTTATAAACTCTTCATTTGTATTGTTTTCTGCCATAATTATTTCTAAAAACCTGTTAAAGGAGTCTGTTGTAGGGATTGTTGATCGTCATCATCTTTTTTTGCCCCTAATATTAAATTTTGTGCTTCTAGTATTTCTTTTACTTTACCTTTATCATTATTAAATAAAGGTGTTAGTGCTGCTCCATAACTTAATGCAGAACCTAATGAACTCACCGCTCCTTTACTAGCTTGAGCTGCTTCAGTTCTAAGATCAGCTGCCGCTCTTCTGGCACTAGAAGATTGACCTACATCCATTTCTATTAATTGTTGATTAACGTCTTGCGCAGCGTCAGCTTTCATTTTTTCATTTTCATATAAAGCCATTCCTAGCCTTCCACTTATATCCTGATTAGCTATTTGTCCTTGTCCAGCAACTTTTCCTATACCAGCTGCTAAAGTCCTGCCTCCAGCTTCTTGAAGCGATTGTACGTTTTGCATTTGCTGTGCAGTATTTTCTCTAAACTCTCTATTAAATCCTTCCATAGGAACTTGAAGTCCTTCATATATATTTTTTTCAGCTTTAGCTCTTGCCTCATTCATTAGTCTTTCTGCTTTTTGATTTTCTTGAGCTGCTAGTTTTTTAGCTTTTGCAGCTTGAGCAAAACCCATTCCTGCACTTACTCCGCTAATTGCTAATCCAGCTATTGCTATACCTACTCCTGCCATAATAATTTATTTTTATTTATTAATTCTATTGGAAGATCCCTATAATCATTTGTGTATACATCAACTTCTGCTTCTTCAAATGTTTTTGCTTCAGTCTTATAAACACATGTCCACACACAGTCCTCATGCATATAAGCTACTCTTTGAGTTCCTGTTTTAGTGTTTAAATGCATAGGAGCTTTTATTTTTTTTACCTCCCCATCATCAGTTAATATTGACATTTCTCCTTTTAAAAAAAAAGACGGATGGTTTTGTTTATGAATTAAACTTATTACCAAACTTCCTTTAGGCATCAACACCTCTCTTGTATACATCCCATTTTCTAAATGTTGTTTAACTGGAAACGTATTTTGCATTTCTACAGATTGTTTGTCCCCAGGTATATGAGTCATACAACTGGATACATTCTCTGTCATCATTTTTCCAAACTCTTCTATTTTTTCCCACATAATTCCTCTAATAAGAGGAATGCTTTTTAATATATCTTGACCAACATAATTTTTTTGTAATTCCATTTGCTCAAATATAAACAAAGATAAGAAATTCTAAGGATAACTTTTCATCACACTACTACCTACAGAAAACAGTTCAACTGCTGAGGTACTATTGTTGGTCATGTTAAATTCCATGTAATATCCTCTTGCTCCATTTGACTCCGCAACACTATCTTTATATGCTAATATAGCGTCATCAGCTTGAGGGTTTGCTAAGGGCGGTACGGGCGGCGGGTTTTGTGAAACATCAATAGTAATACTATTACTTGTTTTAGCTATGATTGCAGACGCTAACACGGGTGTTGTGTATACCCCTGCGTTATTTGTTGATACATACACGATATCACCTATATTTACTATGTTGCCAATTGGTTCTGCAAACTTTATTTCTCTTGCTGAAGTTGGCCCTGATACCGCTTGAGCAATTCCAATTCCTTGAGCAGATCTAAGCTTCCAATTTACAGCTCCTGAATTACTTCTAATATATGTAAACCACTCCCCTTCTTTTTGTTCAAAATATGTTCCTAACATTGAACCTGCATTTAAATCTGTCGTTAGTGTTACCGACCATTTGTCGTCACTTTCGTAAGACATAGTCTTAAATAATTTTATAGATAAAGTAGGCTCAGGGTTAAATACGCTTTTAATACTAGAAGTGTATTGTACATTATAATAATTATTTCTAGTTTCATTAGTATTATGTCTGTATAACTCTCCGTTTTTAAAGGTATAGAAAAACCCATTTAAACCTTTCATGTAGTCAGGTATATATGAATAGAAAGATGGCCATCCTGGAGATCTTTTATCATTACTATAAGTTAATGTTGTTACTGCCATATTTATGGTGTTGTTGTTGCTGTTATTTGCCCGTTAGAATCTAATGTTACAGTGTTTGTTCCGGGAGATCCTCCATGATAAAATGTATATCCAACTCCCGCAGGCTGTGTAACGCTTCCATTTGGAAGATCATCTGTATAAGCTGTAGCTCCAATTGTATTAGAAAATATAGTGTTAGTAGCATATAAATCTGATCTATATACAACCGCTATATTAGTACCACTTGGATTTTGTGCTGTTATTTGAGCATAAGTTGCTCCTCCTCCACCACTACATGCTGTTACTGCTGTAACTACTCCATTTACTACTTGTATTGAATTACTTCCTGCTTTGTAAAACCCATTAGGCAACACTGTTGCTCCTGTACTGTCAGAAAACACCCAATTGTGTAATATAGGAAGAACTACACTAGCATCGTTTCTATCTGCATATTGTTTAGCAAAATATGCTGTTAATCCTGAGCCTGCACATGCAGATGTTGAAGATCCGTTTTGTGCAATTGTACTTGTAGACCATGAAGGTAAAGCTGTTGGACAAACAATCTCTAGCTGAAATCCTGTTCCTGTACATGGGCCTAATGCTTTTAAATCCATGGTTTGAGGATTAGCATTTGGTTTTGGAATTACCATAGCACTAAACTCATTTGAACCTCCACCTTGAACATCTCCATTATTTATAGTTACTGATTCTGTCCCGTTTTGTACCCAAGTGTTATTAGCGATTGAGTCATAGTAATTATATGTTGTAGTGTTTGGTGTTGATGGAAGACATACGTCAGCTGCATTACCTATAATTGTAAATGCATTTGCAACACCACTTGTTGTTTTTATATATCCATCAGTTGGACTAGCTAGTGCATTGTAACTTGTGCTATCATAAACACCTCTAACACCATCAGGAACACTAAATGGGTTAAAATAAACAACCACAGAACCAACATCAGTTCCTAAAGTTACATTTAAACTATAAGATCCCTTAGCGCCATTAGGTATAGATATAGCACCACATGATACAGGGCATATAGCACAAGTTGCAGTTGCCGCTAAAGTTCCTCCACTTTGCACCCTATAAGTTGACGTACCATTTACTTGATATGTATTGTCTGGCGCTGGAGTTTGTGCTGAAGCGTCAGTGTACAGTCCTGTTGTTGTGTCAAAAGTAGTTCCTTGATCTATAAAATAAGTAACTCCCGTTTGGCTTACACAACATAAGTTGGTTGGTGTAGTATTGAAATCTAATACTTGACTTACAGCGCATGTACAGTTTGCAGCTGTACCTAAAGTACCTCCGCTTTGTTCTCTAAAAGTTGCTACTCCCTCAATTGGTGCTTGATAAAATCCGTCAGCGGCTTTTATTGTTAATGCTGGGTCTGTATAAACAGCAGTAGCATTTGCAAAAGTTGTAGCGTTTATATAAAATGTATTGTCAGTTGCCATAATTTTAACAAGTTAATAAATTTTCTACCATTCCACTAGAGTCAACATAAATTAATGAAGTTGCACTTAAAGAATAATATCCTGTTCCTAGTTTTGTAGTACCATTAACATCAGAGAATACAAAATTATTTATTACTGGAGTAGTCCCAGTTCCGTTATGATAATATGTCGCTGTTTGAGATAATCCACATGCACCTGATCTTGTATTTGACATTAAAGAAGAACTATAAGACGAATATGTACATGCTGTACAACACACATCATCAGCCGTAGTTCCAAAACATAAAGGTATAATAGTTCCGCAACCCACACATGAAAATGGTAACTGTAACAATCCATTTACTTGTTCCCTTACAGTATTACCAATTTGATAAAACTCATTTGTTGCTGGTGTGTGTAAAGTATCATTTGTAAAAACAGCTGTAGCAGTAGCAAAAGAAGTTGTGTCAATAAAGTAAGTGTCTGTTGGCCCTGAACAACACGCAATTGGTGTTGTTAATCCATGCCTTAAATCAATTGATTGAGATGTTCTTAAATCCCAAGTCATGTAAAGATATTGAAAATTACTCGGGTTGTTATAAGTAAAACTTGCTTGATATACTCCTGTAGAAGGATTAGTAATTGGCGAAACATCACTTGAATTACTTTCTATTGTAGGCCAAGCTGACGGAGGGTTGTCAAAAGGAGATACAAATCTTCTAAATTTATGTATAGCAGGGTCAAAAACAAAATCATCAAAATCTTTTTTATTAGACTGCATTGTAACAGTTGCACCATCTGGAGGAAATACTCCTATTGATGACTTACCGCTAGTTTCAATATATACTCCTCCTATGTTAGCCGTATCTGTATTTAATTGTATTAATTCACTAGATACAGGACTTGTAAATGTACTTTGATTCCAGAAAAATTCATTGTGTATAAATTTACCCGTGTCAGCTGGAGACCCTAGCACTAATTGTCTAATTATTAGTGATGGTGCTAAGGGGCACTTTGGCGTGATATCAAAAGATGCTGTTCCTGTAGGAGTAATTGTTATTACCGCTGTTGTTGGTGTAGAAGAATTTTTAATAAAATTGACTGAACTGTTTCCAGTTATAGACTGATTAATTACAGATACACTATTATATACTACTTGTAAATTTACTGTTCCTGTTACATTAAAATCAAACACAACTGAACCTTGCGCATTTCCTAAACTTACTGTATAAGATGATGCGTCTGTTACATTTTGTCTTGATAATGTAGATCCACAACTAACAGGGACTACAGTAACTGGTATTGCCAAGGAATTACTTGACAACACAAATTCATTCATGTAAGGATCAAATCCTCCTAGCTTTTGTGTTTGAAAACTAGTAGTAAACATATCTCTAAAAAATGACCTCATTCCTATTTCGGAAATCACTTGTAAACTTTCTTGCCGCCCAGATCCACTTAATTTTAAGACTACATTTCTTTTTGAATCTGTAAAATATTTATCAAAACCATAAGTCACAAAACTTTCAGGATTATGACTAATTCCAAACTCTTCTACTCTAGCTATCTGTGTTCCTAAAACCTCTGCTGTATTAGTTATTGCTCCTCCTGCTGCCGCACTTGACAATAAGTTTTTACCAGCTAGCACATAGGATATTTTATCCTCTTGTAAAACAAGAACGTCTGTTTCTCTTCCGTGTAATATTCCTATATCACCATAACTTACCTCTAAGTCTTTAAAATTAACTAACCCTAAATTAAATTCATTTAACCTATTAATGTTTGTTTCCTCTTGAAAAGTTCCACTATATGTTAATCCTGCAAACCTATCAGTTTTTTTAAAATCTTGTGCTGAAACTGAAGTTACTCTCTGTCCTAAATCAAAAGATTGACCAACTAACGAGTCTTTAACTTTAAAACTTTCGACTCCATTACCAAAAGAGTAACAATCAAAAAATCCTAAATTAACAATAGCTGGTAATACGTCGGTTTGATTTTGGTCAGTTGCTGAAGAACCTGACATATGTCGATTATTTGTTATGTCATAACAAGTATCATTTTCATAATATATATCATTATCAATGTCAATTGGAGTGGTTTCAAAAATCATTAATGAGTCTGCGATTTGAACTGTAATCCTTCCGTCAGTACAAGAATTTTTTTGTCCATAACACCCTGAAATACCTCCAATTACAGCTAAAAACAATTGGTTTGTAGGCCCAGGAGGTTGCGCGTCATTAGTAAGAAATTGATATTGATTAACCCCATTAATACTTGCAGGATTACCTTGAGGCGCAGGATTTATAGTGTTTATATATCTATTTTCTGGGTCACCTCCATCATCAAAATTAGTAAAAGTACCACCTGTAAAATCTATATTCTGCCCATTAACAAAATCAAACATGTTGTCGTAATCTTGACTAGCTTGAAAAGTTCTGTTGTATATATAAAAAACCCTACCACAATTTCTATTAACACCATTTTCTCCTATTCTCGTTAATTCAATATTGAAATTTACTATACTACCAACAGGAATTGCTAAATTAGTTTTTGTTTGTCCGTCGGCCGACGTTTTAAAAAGAGGTATTTGTATACCAGGGTAACCGCCACTTGATTTTCTACAAGTAACTCTTCGTCCGCTATCAAAAAAAGTTGTGTCATCTGATGTGTCTACCGAAAACGAAGTAGGTTTCATTTGCATATACAACCCTGGTAATTCAGCTATGTACGCCTCGACACTATTATCGCTACTTCTTACGTTTGCTGATGGCGTTAAAAAGTTTCTTTCTTTGGCTTCAACAGACAACACTTCAGCAATCGCTAATTGCGCAAGCGCTCCAGAACTATCAGCTTTTATTCTTAATATATCTCCTGTTTTAACTTTGTTTTGATTCTGCCCCTCTAATTTAAAGTAAATAGAATTATCTGATGAATCGGAATAATAAAAATTACTATAAATAGTGTCATAAGGCCCCTCAGCTTTTTTAACTACGAACTTATATTTTGTAGCCCATTGAGGTGGGTTTTGTAATGGAGGAATAGTAACTTTAATTTTGTTTTGTAATATTGCATTACTAGCAGGAACAAAAACGGTAGGATCAACTCCTTGTGACACTAAAGCTGTAGTGCTTCTTAAGTACTCATCCATGTACACTATACCTACTTCGTAGTTTCTGTTACTATGTAAACTTTGTATACTAGAGTTTACAAGAAAACTTGTTCTAGAACTAATAATTTTATAGTATGCAAATAAATTAGGAGGCGTTGGTGCTGTTCCTTCTATATCTGAAAATCTCATTGCAGGAAGTTGTAGTTGTATTCCTTTGTCTGTTCCTTGTGTATAATATGCTAATCCAACACCTTGATTTAACCCTGTAATTCCTGATTCGTCTTTTTGCCATGTTATATCTGGATTTCCTTCAGCGGGATTTTCAACCGAACAATTAAAAGTGTCAGTAAATGTAGTCCCAGAGGCACAATTCCCAACTGTTTGAAATCCTGTATTTACAGCTGACTTAAACGAGTCGCTAGTAACTAATTCTTGAACTGATGAAAAATCTTGAGGCAATGTATATATTAAATCTATTGTCGTAGACC
>JGI24006J15134_10000479_pt1 | contig 24815 bp, 26 predicted proteins | sample LinPmetageLP53_FD_15134 | JGI IMG/M metagenome (IMG submission 15134)
AACATTGATTTGCATTCTTCTAACACATTCCAATCCTCCGTTTCACATATTACACGGCCAGCCGAAGTTTTCAGAACGGCACGACGAACCAGTGAATGAATGCCCACATTAACAAATGGGAACACACGGGATAAAGTGGCATTATTAGTGAAACCAATTGATATCTTACTTCCAGGATGGAGAAAACCCTTGGGTAAAAGTTCCCAACGGGCAAACTCCTGGGAAAATACAAGAGGTTCCAAAACATCTGTATCAACCATTTGTGCTTGATTAACTGGAAGTGATTTAATATTCATAATAGATGGAATTGATGCTTGGGATTTAGTCATCTTCGGTGGAGAGGGTGTTTCATCGGGCATTTCTGACATATCTGACATTTTATTTATAATATTATATATATTATAATTTCTTTAAAAATAAATTAAAAAAAGATACTTAATTTTTATTGTGTTCCCATTTGTAATTTATTAACTTATATAATCACACAACTCGGAACATTTTAGGAAATTACCTGGACCCCATTTTTATTGAAAACAAGGGATTGTTCAGAATTAACAAATATGAATAAACTTTGAGAATTGGCCGTGGTTAATCCACAATCAATATTAACTCCCCAGTTTTCAGAACGGAAATCTACACCTTCTCCTAATAGTCCATCATATTTTATTCCAAGGCCATCCACAACTCCACTATCGGCAACTAACTGATAAGGAGTTCCAGCAGTGCCCGAGGTTTTGCCAATCCATCCCCTGTTGGTGTTATAGGTTTTGGCATTGAGATGCTGTAATCTATCAAATGCTAGAACAGAATTAATAAAATCTCTAATAATTTCGGGGTCAGCAACAGAAGTATTTGGAACATCTTTAATATTAGTATTTATTGGGAAATGTTTGGGATAAGTGGTTCCACCCTTTAACCACTGAACTTGGGTAATGGATGCCTGGGACCCATCAGTTTCAACAGGACAAAGTGTGGCAAAACCATCTTCGGCAATATTGTTGAGTTTATCAGATGTGATAATCTTAATAAAGCAAGATCGAACTTTGGATAAACCAAGGTTAAAGTTTGCTTGAATATTAGATGACATTGCCGTGTCATAATAACTGGAAATGGACTGATAGGTTAGAGAGCCACCACCACCACTCATTAACTTGGATAACTCATCCACAGAAGGTTCAATAACTTTGCAAACTAATTTCACATCTTCTAGTTCATACCAGCTGTCCGTGTAATCAGTGGAACCATCAAGTGTATGAAGTGCCTGTGCATCATTTTCCAGCATAATGGTTAAATCCATTCCCGAAATACCCCATTCACGAGCAAGTGGGATAGGAGCCCCATTCATAAGTCCTGATGGAAGATGAACACAGAAATGGTTTGGTTCATCTTTATTAACACTGGTGGTTCTATTAACTTCATAATTTGGGAAAATAAGGGCACTCTGATTTAAATGCCCAGCACTATCTTGAAGATTAGTGGTTAGTGGTAAATAACTTGAAAGGAACTGGTTGTAATGACGGCAGTGTTCAAGTGTGGTTTGATTGGTTAAGGAACGAATAATTAATTGCTGGAAAGTGGAATAAACATTTAAACGGGATGAAATAGTTAAATCATCTTTTCCACCCGAGGCACCAGGAACATCGGAGGCAGTTTTGCCAAGTCCAGTATAGAACCGGATGCCACCACAAATCCGAACGGAAGTGGGGTCTAGTAAATAATTACCTTCGGGGATTTGAAAGTTTAATTGTGCTATTCCGTGCCGATAGGAATATTTGTTATCTGTGGTTTTGTTGGAAACGGCCAACTCCAAATATCTCTCTTTTGAAACACTCATTATATTTATACTTATAATATATATTATAATTATGTGAAAAAAATTAAATTAAAAAATGATATTATATATTACCACAATTTATGAACTGACCACCAATTTGCTGTGTTTTTATCTTTCCATGTAAGTTCTCCCTTTTTATTTTTTATTCCTTTTGCTCTTGCTAAATAACTTTTTTGTCTTTTTTTATCTCCGTGATTTAAATGTTTATAATATTTTAATTTATCAAAATATTGTTCCATTGATTTGTCCCCAAATCCAATCTTCTTTATTTTATCATCTTTCTTAACATAAACAAAATATTTATATCTTGATTTAGTTTTATTAACCCATGGTTTATAAAGAACTTTTTTTCCATCTTTATCTAACGGCATTATATTATATTATTTCTTTTTTTTTTTCAAATGTATTTTATCAATTTTATATGCTTTTGATTTCGGATTGATCGATGCATAAACTCTTGAAAATCCCCAGGCATCTGCCCCACCTTTTCCAAGTGCTTTAATATGTGGTCTAACACTTTGTGGATTGGATTTAAATGCCCCTTGGCCTTTGGAAAATATAGTTTTTATTCCTTTTAATTCATATCCCGATAAATCTGAAATCTCTTTTAATGAATGTGATTTTGATAAAGGTTTTATTTTATGCTTTCTGTTAAAATCTTGTTTATATGTCATTATATTATTATAAAATATAATTGTTCCCATTTGTAATTTTTTAACTTATATAAATCACAATCGGGAACATTTATTGTCCCTCCATTCTTAATGTTGATTTAGAACCTTCGGCAATATCTCCTGAACCAGCAATATTATCAACAATTCTCAAATCACTTTCAGATGCCACTGCTTTGTCTTGGATTTTTTTATCATCATCTTTGTGTTCAAACCACGAACCAATATCAGATGCTAAACCACCAACGGCACTTATTCCTGTTCCAATTAAAGCAAGTTCGGGTTGTGCTGTGGCCGTTCCAACAATATCCATAACAGAACCAATTTCTGAACCTAGATTTCCAAGTTTTTCAGCAGTATTATCTCCACTTAAATCTTGCATAAATCCGTGATGATTTGGATTTGTAAAACTTTTATATTGTCCTTCTAAACTTTCAGTTAATATTCCAACAGATGCTAATGTCCCNGCTCCTTTGCCAATAGTATCTGCTAACTTCCCCGATATTCCAGCATATTCTCCAATCTTTCCAACAAATGTTTTTGCTTTTGTGTCTTCCAATGCTGTTGTTGATAATTGTGTTGAAACTGGTTCAGGAGGTTCGGCTGGTCTAACTTCATCATTTTTATCATCAGCATCCAATAATGATTGTGTTGTTAATGGAACTGGTTTTTCTGCTGGTCCAAAAACTGCTCGTCCCCGTTCCATCACGGCATCCAATCTATTTTTAATATTTTCTTCACTGGTTGGTGCCAAAAATGTTTCAGGTTGTCCAGGAAGTGTTGGATCATACATAGGAGGACGAACAACATTAACAACATTATTTCCATCTTTATCTATTGAACCAACTTCATCTGCTTGGGCAAAATCTTGTTTTTGAAGTGTGGTCCGTAGGTCAGCAACATCTTCATCTTCAACTGGGTCCAAATCAATTGAAACTTTTTTTCGTCCTCCTACTTTAATTGCTTGTGTGGGTGCCGGTTGAACAACAGAAGGTGCCCCTTCAATCTGAACTGGTGCTTCAATCTGAACAGGTGCTTCTGTTGGTTGAGCAACAGATGGTGGTTTTGGAACATCAACTTTGCCAACTAATGATGGAATATTTGATGGGGATTTATCATTTTCAATAGATGATGCAATAGATGAACCAAGGGAGCCCATATTTTTGGATAATTCTTTTAATTTATCTGCTCTCCCCTTAACTTTTAATGCTAAATCTCTTGCTTCTTTCACCTTTCCATAGGCACCAGCAATTGTTATTCCTGAAATACCTAATATTCCAGCATCTTTAACATCCATAACATCATTTAAGGCATCATTCTTCATCTGTTCCCCAGCAACACCCGATAATATTTTATTATTTTCATCTTGAATGTCCATATTTGCTTCAATTTCATTATGGGTTAATTGATTTGCTTGATTTAATGCTTCATGTAATCCATACATATCCATATTTATTTATAATATAGTTTATATAAAAAATGTTAAAAAGAAATTATTATTATTATTGTTTTTCAAAAACATCATCATCTTTTTCGGGAATTACTCCTTTATAGATTTGAGTTTCACCTTCACCAATCAGTTCTTCAAAGTTCCGATAAAACTTGGCTGGATTTTCTTGTGCATCAATATATAAAAATGAATATCTTTCTTGATGTGCTATATCATAATATTTAATAAATTGTTCTTCTGAACCTGCTAAATCAGAATACTCTTCGATCACTTTTTCTTTTTCCTTTGAACTCTGTTGTCTGAAAATCAAAATATCTGTGGCATTTGCCCTAATAACTGGACTAACTGAACGAATGCTTTGTGTAAAAATCATAATGGACAATTCAAAATGCCTGAACCGACTGGCAAGGAATGAAATATCATTTGTTTTTTTAAAATCTCTTCCAATAATATCATCTAACACCAATAATGCTGTTGGCATTTGGTCCCGTTCATATTTCTTCTGATGTTCAACTAAATCTTTTATCATTTTATCTGTGTAATGATCTTCTACATCAAAGGCATCTTTTAAAAACTTTCCTTTTGGATCATTATTTATTGTATTACTTATTATTTTCACATAGTCCCAATAATCCGGACCATAGAATGATTTATCATCTCTTAAAAGTCCTATCAAGGCATTGGTTTTTCCACTTCTTACACTGCCATAACCAACAAGAAGGAATGGGGGCTTTGGGAGGTAGGGATGAAGGGTTGGATATTTAGTTTCATCTTCTAAATCTTTCACTTTTAAAATCTTTGGTCCTGCTTCCATTTATACTATATTATATATTTTATTTTTATTATATATTTTTGAATTATTCTAACCAAATGATATCTCGGGGAAGGTTCATTTTATAACAATAATAAAAACAATCAAAATTACATTGTCCCCGTAATTCATTACCATTCTTAATAAATTGTATTCTTTTTCTTGGGATAATGATTTGCAATTGGCTATCTGTATTTTTAAAGTTTTCTCTGAAATATTGAGTGTTGATTTTAGATGATGGCATAATTAATATAAATGGTTTGTCTAATTCTTTTAATCTTGGCATTATTTCTTTTGCTAAACTAAATGGTGGATTACTAACTAAAACATCCCCTTCATTACTTTCAAAAAAATCATTATCATTATGTATAACATTAAATCCAAGTTCTGTTAAATATTCACCACTTTTCCCATCTCCCATAAATGCTTCCCAAATAACTTTATCTTTTGGAATATATTGTTTTATATTATCCCAAGCATATTTCGGTGTCATATAATCATCGTGTTTTAAAAAGGTTTTTGTGTGAAATCCTGCCATTATATATATTATATATTTTATTTTTATTTATCATATTTTAACATTAATTTTTTATAATCAACTTCTCTTTTTTCAATATCTGAATAATCGGGAAGTTGATAACAGCATATTGGTGTAATTAACCACCAATTATCTTCTCTTTGAAGTTTATGATTATAAGCATCTAATGAATAATCACGATTATTTGTTTGAAGTAATAACTTTAATCCTTCATTTAAATTATCGATCCATTTATCATAATAATGTTCTTTAACAATATAAGCAGTTAAACAAAAACATTTTGAAACTTTAATATAATCATCATGTTCAATAAAAGGTTTGAAATTATTTCCACCCATCATTAAAACATCAAAATCTTTATTAATTAATTTATTCACTTTTCTAATTAATAGATGTTCATTCTTAATAACAATATCATCTTCAAAAACACAAATATATGGATATCCTTTTAATTTGGCTTCTTGAACACATCTTAAATGGGATAATGCACAACCAACAATTCCCCATTCTGTTTTTATTGCTGGAAATCGGTTTGGTGTAATTCCCAATTTAGATAATTCTTTAATAGCATTCTTGTTTCTATCTTCTCTTTCATCTAAATTAATGTAAAAGTGATTTTGAAAAACATTTGTCATCTTATATATTAAACAAAGAAAATAATTTTAAATAATTAATTCATATAAGTGAGAAATCAAATGTTCCCAATTGTGTGTTTATATAAGTGAAAATAACACAAATGGGAACATCTGATTTCTTACTTATACAAAAAAACAATTAAAAGCAATCATTGAAATAACCTTCTTGTCCATATGTTATATTTCTTGGTTGAATAACTTTTCTTAATTGTTCTGCTACTCTCTGCTCTTCCTTCTTTTTTGCTAACATTTCATTCTTCTTTGCTTTTCTATCTTTTCTGATAGTTTCATATCCCATAATAGCATTTAATGTTGCTTTATCTAAATCTGCCTGTGAATAATATTTTTGAGTTTCCATATTTGGTTGAACTTCTATTTTTTCAGTTTCCTTAAATACAACTTCCTTTTTAGGTTCCTTAAATACAACTTCCTTTTTCTTTTTTGGTTCTAAACCAACCTCTGCTCTCAAATCATTTAATTCTTTTTGTTTCTTCATCTTTTGTAAATCCTTTAATTCTTGTTTTTCTTTTGCCTTTTCCCTTCTAACCTCCAATGCTTTTTGTCGGGCCATTGCAAGTTTTTCCTTTTGTTCATCAGTCATTGGTTTTCGTTTCTTCCGTTCTTTCTTTGGTTTAACCTCATCTTCAACCACCTTCATGACTGGGCCGTCCCCATAAATATCTTCCATTGTGGATCTTGGTTTTGGTTTAATAACTTCGGGCATAACTTCTGAAACAACTTCTTCAACTGGTTCATCATCCTCGGGTTCATCGATCTCTTCTTTTAAAGGTTCAGGTTCTTCTTCAAGAAATTGTGGCAATACATTCATATTTATAATATTATATATATTATAAATTGTTTCTAAAAATTATTAATATTTTCTATTAATTTGTATTAATTAAAAAAAGAAATTAGATTTATTCAGTTTTATCCCGAATATGAAGGCAAATAATGGTTTCACCAACTAAATCATCGGCAAGGACTTCATCATCTTGGCAAACATCTAGTGCAAACTCATTCACATATAAATCCTCTGAATTATTAAGTTGAATATAAACCCTTTCCTGTGGTTCAAAATATAAGCCCGTGCCATATTCTCTGCCCGATGTATCAAAACGGGGGATATGATACAATATTTTAGATGGACGACCGGTCCCAGCATTCACGGACCTGTTAGTGAAATTATTTAATCGGATAAATAATGAATTATCATTCACAAGGGTTGGTTTGGTGTCGGAAGTGTAAAAAATGCCTCTTGATGTGTCGGCAGTTCCACCAGCCCAATCTAGAATGGCACGATTAGTGAAACCAAGTGTTTTATCCATATTGGCACCATCTGTATCAAGATAATTGGTGTTATCTTCTTTAAGAATTAAAATCTGTTCATAATTATCCAAAACATCTGTGGCATCTGTGAAACCATGTTGGACATATTCAGTGGTTAAATCAGATAAATCAAACATAAAACGACAATCAATTTCGGCACAATATTCTAGTTCAACACCAAGATTTTCCATTCTATTGAACCAATCCGATGTGCTATCACCTCCACGGAATACCTGATTTCCCAATTTCATTTCTCTCCCTTGATATGCTGTTATATCAAGTGAAGTATGTGTTCCGGTGGCATTTGTAAGCATTACCTTTGGATACATATTCCAATTTGTTTGTCTTGATGGAACTGGATAATTTCCTTTTCCTGCCTCGGCACTGGCAATATAATCAGTTGAAGCAATTTGAACTTCTGCTGTGCTTCCTTTCACCATATAGTAAATAGAAACTTTTTCATTATCAATTTTAAATCCAATTCGATCAATAGCAGAAGCATTTGTTGAAAGATTAATCCGACCACTTCGTGTCCCAGCACTAAATGGGCTTTTGCTCCAATCTCCGTAAGGTCCAACTGGATTGCTTTGTCCTCTGTAATATTGGACTTCTTGCATATGAACTTGATTATCAACATCGGGGTCTTTAACACATTGATATATTTTAAGGAAATAATTTGATGTTGGTGATATTCTTTCACATGAAACAGCATAATCATAAAACACATCACTTCTAGTTCCTCCTGGTCCATCAGTTGAAAAATAAGATGGGTGGCCCTCGGCACTATTAATTCCGTTGTTATATCTTGCTAATCCAAACATAAAATCTTGCCCACCTGGATTTGAGGCATCGGCACCTGGGCCATAACCACCACTGGCATTTTGAAGATTAGTTAAATCAAAAAGGCATCTTCCACCCATATGTGATATTGGTTTATCATATCCCCAAGCAATGTTATTAAAATTACCATTCCTTGTGCAATCAAACTTGGTTCCTTTATTTCCAGCAATTTCTGTGATTGTCATTCCTGCTGTGGTTGTATCAAGAAACTGGAACTTATCGGCATCATTAAAAACATCAGTGGTTCCCATAGATGTGTTATATTTATATGTCATTTTAAAACCTTCAAAACCCGACCCATAAACTAAATCAGATTTAACAACAGCCGTTGAACCACCATCTCCAAACATATCAGGGTGTGGAAGTCCAATTTTCATTCCTTCTGTTAATCTTCGGTTAAACTCTTCAATATTAACATAAACTTCCTGTTCTCCATTTTCCAAAAAAGGTTGAGTGGCAATAGGAGTGCAAGTTGTTTCTTTTGGTTGCTGTGGGGGTGTGGTTAAAGAAGTCCGATTTAAATGTTCTCCAAACCAGGAATAAAACCTATCACCTTCGGATATTTCGATCTTACCATCTTTTGTAATCTTAACAGATTGAACGGCAATTTCACTATTCTTTGGGACCAAATGTGTTTGTTTAAGATTATTAACAAAACTATATGGTCTTTGATTATTCTGAACACTTGAATTGATATTCTGACTTTTATTGCTACAAATTACCAATGACATCTTTTTATTTATAATTTATATAATAAAAAAAAAATATATTATAAATTATAAATAAAATGCCCACTTCAAAGAAAACCAAAGTTATGCAACCCGTCGGAAATAAAACCCAACTTCAATTTGTTGTTAATCATGAAGCATCAAAAAAAGCAGTTATAAAACGATCTGCTATTTTTGAAGAAACAAAGTTAAAAAATTATGAAAGCAAAAATGCTAAATACATTGCTAATCAAAGAAAAAAGGTTAAGGGATGGAAGGAGCCACCGGATGTTTAGTTGTTCCCATTTGTGTGTTTATATAAGTTATTAAAATACAATTGGGAACATTTATTAATGATTATAATTATCATCTTTATCTTTGGTTCTTCTGTATGAAACAATTTCAAGATGTGCATTAAGAAGTTCCTGATTTAATCCATATTCAATAAATGTTTTATCTCCCTCACGAACCTTCTTGGAATTAATCATATCACAACCAAATAAATGTTTATACATTTCGGCAATTAATTGTTGAACCCTATATTTATCAGTATAATCAACATCATCTTTTTTCCTGTGTGAAAATACCTTTTTATATTCTATTTGGATTGATTTGGCCAGTTCAGGAGTTAATGGTTTATCAACATTTATATATTCTCCATTATCTTCATCGGGTTTATTACAAACCAATCCTCTGATTTTATTTAATAATATCATCTTCATTTCTGTTGATGTTGTTTTCTTACAACTGAAATCCATTGATTGTTCTAACTTATCATATATTTCGTGTTCTTTCTTTGTGAAAAACTTGGAGATATGCCAATGTTCTGTTAATCTTTTTTGTTCAGTGATTAAAGATTTTTCAATATCATTTCCAATATCTTCATATGGAATATTAAGCATAGTGTTTATTTCAATTGTTTTTGGACTAAAATATTCTGTAATCTCACCCATATTATTGTTGTTTTGGATTAGTTTTTGTGAATACCAATCCATCATATCAGTTTTAATTTGTTCGGGATTACCCCACCAACAATCTCCTCCTTCTGTTTCTTTTTCATAATCTGCTAATTTTTCATTTAATCTTTTATTATAATCTTCGGTTATTACAAGTTGATTAGATTTCCGATATTCTTGAATATATGGCTTATATTTTTCAACTGCTTCCATATATAATTTATCTTTTTCTTCTTTGAACTTATCCTTTGCTTTCTTTTCTCCTTTGGTTGAAGTTTGGAAAATCTGACAATGATTTTTAAATCCTCGATCCTTTAATAATTGGATAAAATGAGCAAACTTATTAGTATTATAACAATCAAAATTATATTTATATTTTGCTAATAGTTCCACATAATCTTCATATCTGATATCAGTTGATAATTTAAATGTGTTGGCACCATATAAATCATTATCTTTGATTTCTTCCAATACATCTTGATATGAATGATAATTATAAGGTTTGCAAGTTTTATCAGTGAATAGATATTTAAGTTCAATAATATTCCGACACCGACAAACTTGTTGAAGCATTCCCTTTGGTGTGATGGTTTGCTCACAATAATATGTGAATACTTTTCGTGGCATTGTGCTATCAATTCCATAAATAATCTTTGGTGAATAAATAACCTTATCCCATTTATCCAAATCAAAATGTCCCTTTGTGTCAGATGTAATTAATAGAATATCACAATCTTGTGTGGTCCCAACCGAACCACTAACAGATGCCAAAACTTCTGCCATGGTTTTGCTATCACAACAGCAAATCCATTTTGGTTCAGAATTAAGTTCTTTAATGAATTGTTCATATGAGCCAATTTCAGATGCTGGAATATCATTATTATGTTTATATTCATTTTTGATATAATAAGGTTCAACATNTCTCATTTTCATAAAGGATAAAGTGATATCATTAATATCTGCATCAGTTCCAATAACTTTATCACATTGTTTAAACATAAGTTCAAGAAGTTCAAAGATGTCCCTTCTTCTTGCTTGGATAGTGGGCAAATCCACATTCACAAGATATTCAACCATTGAATTGACTTCATCAAGATATATATTATATCCTTCAAAGTTTTCCCAACTATTCATTTTATTAATGCTATCAATATTAATAATAATATTTTTTCCTTCATAATCTTGCCAAGTGTTTCCAAATCCCCAACCTTCTTTTTTAATCTTATCTGTGATATCTTGATGAAAATAACATTCAATTCCTGCTTCTTTAAAAACCTTTTCTTGTTCAAGTCCTAATGATACACGAGAAACAATAGAAATAAATGGCTTTCCATCTTGAACAAAAGATTTAAATGATGTTGTTTTTCCTGTTCCAGTATCTGATTTAATCATTAAACATTTTTTATGTGTGTATTTATTGAAAAACTTATGTCCAAGTTTTCCCTTTTCTGAACCTTCATTTGTTCCAGTATCAATAATTTCATCTGGAATAATTGTGTTTTGAATATCGGGTTTATATTTATAATAATCAAGTGTTGTTCGTGCTTTATTATATTTGCTATTTAATAATAGATTATTGAATGCTAGAATGTGTTTATGTCCAGTTATGTTATCATAAAAGTGTTTTCCATATTTGTTAGGGTCCCCTGTTTTCTTAACTCTAATCTTTGGATATTGGCACCAAATATCATATCGATCAATTGATTTCATTGCTGTTGTGAAAATGAAATATCCACCATATGTATTGAAATACTTTTTGGGAAGTTTCTTAATAATATTATTTAACATATAATCTGACATTGCAACTTTATAAACAGATAAATCAATTTCTTGTTCTATATGTTCCTCAATCACATTTGTTTCGGGATTAACAACTTTAATCTTTTTTTCTTTATTAACTTTTCCTTTTCCAACTTTTTTGGCATATAGATTTTCAAGACACCAATTCAACATTTCATCTGACATCTTGGCAATTGGTTTATTTTTTAAAACTTTATATTTCTTTCCATTAACCATAGAACCCGGGGCCACAACCAAACCACCATCAGACCTAGTGTCCATAAAATGTTCATCACATTGTGTTTGTTTCAATCTTGGCTCATATTGGAAAAATAGATGTTGCCCCCCATTTCCAGTTTGGCACATAAATGTTTCAATATCTAAATAATCGGGGAATGCTTGAATAAATGCACTATCTTCTTTATTAAAAATCTTCTCTCCTTTGGAATAAAAATCACAATCTAGAACAACAATCATATTGTTTTTTCCTGTTGGATATGCCCAATTATTCTTGGAACAATCCTCCATTCTTTCTAATGACCGACATTTCCACTTGGATTTATAATCCCCAGTATCTTGCCAATAACCATTGTGTTTTCCTTTCTTACCCCATTCCATACTGGTTGCTGGGTTCTTTTCATTAACATCTAACTTGAATGATTTTAATTTAGTTGGTTCCATATATAATGAACTAATATTTTTATTTTGAGGAATTAATTTATTATCTGAATTAGTTTTTTCCATTTCTTAATTATATATATCAAATTAACTTTAAATACTAATAAATCAAGATTTTAAAAATGTTCCCGATTGTTGATTTATATAAGTTAATAATTTACAAATGGGAACATTTTTCTGTTCTTATAATATAATATAAATAAAATGGTTGTTATGGAGGATTTCACAATCGATCAGTTTGCTGGAAGCACAGCATTAATATTAGGGAGTTTTGCCTCCTTGTTGCTGGTTATTTGGCAAAGCCGTTGTTTGTGCAAGTGTCGGATTGGATTTTCCGATGAGTGTTATTGTTTTGATTGTTCTAGGGAGCCACCACCCGAAGATGATGATGAAGAAAAACAATCAAAAAATAAAGATAAAAATAAAGATAAAAAGAAAGACCCGAAGGACAAAGGCAAAAAGAAAGATATTAAATTAATTCCACCAATAGAGATGGACAGAGAAAGTCATGAAGATGGGCCCGAACCGGAACCCGAACCTGTAATTAATCCCTGATTAACTAGCAGGTCATATTTAACTTGATGTTTATTCATAAAAACATCTAATCTGTTTGTTCTTTTATAATAATTATAAAGTGATCGAGCATTCATAACATCCTTATTTTGAATGTATCGTTCTTTAATCTTATCCTTATTTTTCAAATGATATTCACGGGATTTAACTTGGTTTGCTTCTTTAAAACCAACCATATCTTTTTTCTTTTCATAATTCATTTTCTCTCGTGCTTGTTTCTTCTTATAAGATTGAATAATTTTATTAACTTGAAGTTCATTAAATGTTGCCATCTTTTATATATACTTAATAATATATATTAAAATAACTTTAAATAAAAAAAATCTATTTTCAAATTATAATCTTTTATAAGTTATATGGAAACATCCAATCTTAAAAAAACAAATAAGGAATTAATGATTGAGATTAAAAAAACAACAGAAACAATTATTAAAGACATAAACACTATTAAGAGTGATGTTGAATATATCAAAAAAAAACTAGAAGAAAGAAATGAAGAAACAATTGTCATTTTGGACTAATTAAAAATAAAATATATGTTATATATATAATGGATAAAATATCGGATGAATGCCTAAAAACTTTTCCAAATGTTTGTGTATTAGTTCCCACATATAATCGGCCTGAATGGTTGCCCTTATTAATCAATAATCTTAAAACCCAACAATATCCACACGAAAAATTAACTTGTTTAATTATGGATGATGGACAAAAACCTTTTATTGAAGATGTTGAAGAAGTGGCAAAACAAATTAAACCAATTAAATTGGGATATTATAAGATGGACAAATGGATGGAGATTGGAAAGAAAAGAAATGAATTATGTAAGAAGGCAATGAAGATAATGGGAAAGAAAGGCATTGTTTGTAATATGGATGATGATGATTATTTCACACCCCAATATATATTATATAGTGTTTCAATGCTAACTAAATCAAATAAGATACAAATAGTTGGTTCTAATCAAATGCAATTTATGTATCCATTTAATGATTGGAAAATGTCAGGAATACAATGTGAAACTAAAAGACAGATACATGAAAGTTGTTTAACAATGAGATTGAGCCATTGGAAAAGAATGGGTGGATATGCTATTAATTCACAAGGAGAAGGTGCTAAATTATTTGATGGTGTAGATCAAGAAAGCATTGAATTATTAGATATAAGATATCTAATGATATGTATTGGACACAAAACAAATACAATTAAGAAAGATCAATTTTATAATGAACAAACAGAATTAAAGATGATATTTGATTTTGAACCAAGCAAATCAATAATTAAAAATGTTCTCAATTGTTGATTTATATAAGTTAATAAATTACAAATGGGAACATTAAACTTTTTTATTTAATTTTTTTTTCATATAATTATAATATTTATAATATTATAAAACAAGATGAGTTATTGGAAAGCAGGAGATAAAATCACACTTCCCCAAACGGATGTTAAAATTAGTGCAGAGGGTCCCACCAACTTCACAGAAAATAATGTTATTGGAATATATATTCCCCCCGAAATTAAGTTCTTTTCGGGAAAGGATTGTTTATTGGAGTTTGATGTTTTACTAGATGGGGACACGGCAAACTTTCGTAATCTCCCCCTTATGTTAGATAGTCAGATTGGAGCAAATAGTTTATTTTCTATGTGTAGGGTGTATGCTGGAAATCGGGCAACATTATTGGAGGAGACAGATGAATATTCAACAATGATTTCAGTTAAATATTCTTATGATGCTAATGACAGCAAGAGACAGGCCCGTGCCCTAACCGAAGGTTGTGGTGCTTGGTGCCCTGATGCCCGTGGAACACTTGGTTCCACCAAATCACTTCAAAACAATATGTTTTCTAATCCATACATGGAAACACTTAATCTTAAAAAGGATGATAACACTGCCATTGACAGCACCCCAGCATTCACTAAATGTAAGGTTCAACTTCAAGTCCATATGGGATGTTTTGCAAACAATGACAAGGCATTTCCAAATATGCTAACGGATGGTTGTTATTTGGAACTAACCTGTGCTCAAAATCGTGGAGTTTTTAGAAGTTATGATGGAAACAATCATCATCGGAAACTTGCTCTTAATCCAGTATTCAAGGGCAATGGTTCAACTGGAAATGCCAAGATTAATAATAATGGTTCATTAACTGATGGTGTATTTATGACAACCACCGATAATGTCCAAATCAGTCCTGCCAACTCTCCATTTGTTGTTGGGCAATCCATCGGGTTCCGTAATGCTTCAAGTGGAGACCAGGCACATTTTGACACACCAGCAGTAATTTCAAAGATTGAAAAACTTGGAACGGGTGAGGTATGTTATACAATAACCGGTGGAGCAGGATTAAGTGCCACGGCAGAGATAGACCCAGCCGTTCCTGGTTGGCATTTAGTATCAAGAACATTAAGTGATGGAGATAAAGCATCTTCGGGTGTATCTTGGAACCCATCATATGTTATTTCTGATGTTAATTTAATTGTCCGAAGAATTGATATGGGAGGGCAATATGAAAGTTCTATGGTTTCAAGAATGAAGGAAGGTGGAGTTATTATGTTTGATATTCCTGCTGTTCAGTGCCACAAACAATCTATTCTTTCGGGAGATGTTCAGGCCACCATTCAACTCCCTATTGAACATTCAAAGGCCCGTTCGATCATAAATGTCCCAACTGATAGCAAGATATATAGTGCCAAACAAAACACTGATAGTGATGGAACATATATTATCAACAATCGTTCCCGTGATTATATTAATCGTTCTGATCGTTCATCTATAAGTGGTATAGGGAACAATCTGACGGAATATTCATATTTGCTAGAAGGCCGTATTGTTCCATCAAGGCCAATTTCAACTGCAAAATCTAGTTCCACGGGTGGTGGTGTAGATGCCAACCATTTGATTGAATTAGAAAAAGCACTTCAATCCGGAAATATCACTCCTCTATCTTTCCAGGATTTCAAAAGCAACTTCTGTATTGGTCGGGCACTAACACTGGACAGAAACACCATTTTTGATGGACGAGGTAAGGATTGCCGACTTAATGTCCGTTATGATGGTTCTGTTCCCAAGGACACCCTTTGGAAATCATTTGTTCATCACATTAGGACTTTGAGCATCAAAAATAACAATATTGAAGTTCAAGTTTAAGAATTATTAAAAAATAAGATTTAAAAATAAAATCTTAACTTATATTATAAAATGAAAGACATTAAAGATTTGAATGAAACCATTTCAAAAGCACGGCCGAATGCCAAAGAAAGCACTATTAAGATGTATGAAAGAAACTTGAATAAATTAAAAACATTATTTAAATCTGATGATTATGGTTTTTTAGAAGATGTTGAAAAGGTGAAGGATATGTTATCAGATAAACATTATTCAACCCAAAGGAATTATTGGAACAGCATTATTATATTATTGTTAGCACTTAATTCAGATAAAAAATATGATAAGTTAATTGAAAAATATGAAGTTCTCCGTGATGCAGGAAATAAAACCTACGAAGATTTCAATGCAACTGGCAAGATTTCGGACAAGCAATCCAAGTCATTTGTTCCATTAAAGGAAGTTGAAGCAATGGTTGATGAAATTGGAAAAGAAATATCAGATAAAAAATTAAAAAAGAAAAGTGATTTGAATGCCAAGGATAAGGCACTTCTTCAAATATGGGTTATCTTAAAGATCCATTTAAAGCAACCCATGAGGAATGAATTGGGTGGAGGCACAGAAGCCATAATGAAATCTAGATATAACAAACTAACTGATAAGGAAAAAGAAGATAATAATTATCTTGTGGTTGAAAAATCAAAAATGTGGTGGGTGATGAATAATTATAAAACATCCAAAACCTATAAGGAAAGGAAGATCGATATTCCAAAAGATTTAGAAAAGGTTTTAAGATTATATATTCGGATAAATGGAATGGGTGTGTTATTTAAATCATCAACTGGAAAACCTTTATCAAAGAATGCAATTAGCCAAATCTTGATTAAGGAAAGCAAAAAGAGAATGGATGGGAAATCAATTTCCACAACCCTTTTAAGAAAAATAGTATTGTCCGATATGTTCCAAGATAACAAGGAAAAGCAAGAAAAGATGGCAGAAATAACTGGCCACTCTGTTGAAACAATGAATAAGGTTTATGTGAAGGATGGTCAGAAGGCAACCAAGGAAGATAAATCATCATCTGAATAAGTAATTTTTGAAGGTAGTTGTTTATTAACAATATTAATATTATCATCATTCCGTGCTTTTATAATATATAAACTTTCACGACTTAATAATTCTTTTTTAGTATTACAAGGGAAATCTTCAACCTTTGTCATTTCATAATCTTGGTTCATTAAAACTTCAAATGAACTTCTATAATTCCGATATTTATTTCCACCTATTCCTTGCCATCCTTTAAGGTCCGTTAAATGTTTTGATAATCTTATTCTCATTGGCTCATATGAAGAACCAATATATATGTCATTTGTCAGGTTGCATTTAATCTGATAAATATATGCTTTCTCAAACTTGTTCATTATATTAACAGCATACATTTTAATTTCACTTTTCTTAAACTTAATATTATATTTGTTTTTAAATATATTTTTTAATTAATTAAGAAATTAAATAATGTTCCCGATTGTGTGTTTATATAAGTAAATAAATTACAAATGGGAACATTATGAAAACTCAATTCTGAAACATCCACTCTTAACCTTTAATGTTTTTGATGATGTTTGTTTTAGTTCTTTTTTTAATTCTAGTTCTTTTAACATTGGTTTAGAAATATTGGGAACAATAGTGAAACATTTATTTGGATCTTTATTTAAATCCCGAACCATTTTTCTCACAGATGGAATATCTCCAAACATGGAACACTCTTGTGCCAAGCCAAATATTTCTTCTCTATCTTTAAAATCTGTTTTATGAACTTCATAAGCATTGTTGCAATAATGTTTTATTTTCTTACAATTTAATATTAGTTCATTTTTTTGTTTAATAGTTAATATTTTTTTTGGATTAACATTCATTAAATGATATTTTAAATCAATAAGATTATTAAAACAATATTCTTCATTTGGTTTAATATATTCCATTTGCCATATCAAGTGTTCTAATCTAGAAGATAATTCACATTTCTTGTATTGATTAGGATTAACAATTCCACAATCAAATGTGTTATTGATTTTTATGAGGTCCCGTTTTGAATGTGTTTTATGGATCATTATATATATAACATATATTTTATTTTTAATAAAAAGATATGATTTATTTTAATCTAAATTATATTATAAAGAAGATGCCACCAAAGGTCCCGGATGGAGAAATGAAATTAACTGAATTAAAAAGATTAGCAAAGAAATATAATGATTTAATGGGAATTGATTTGAAAGGTATAACCAGGGAAACATTAATCAAAGAAATTGTGAAGGTGGGTTATACAATAGACCATAAGAACAAAGAACTAGTTAGGAAGGGTTCAAAGAATGATAAGAAGAAACGGCCAGTTAAGATTAAGATGCCTGATAAACCTGAAAAGAAAGATAAGGCAGAAAAGAAAGAAAAGATTAAATTAAAGAAAGAAGATGTTATTGAGTTCATTTTAAAGAATAAAGATATCTTAAAAGATGATCGAATATCTAAATTGCACAAGGGTGTCGTTTAGGTTTTTTATAAGTCCCACAGAACCAGCCATTCATTTCATCATTATCTAACACTTTTAATTTAATCAATCCCAATAAAGATTGAAAGAACATCATATGATCGTGTGATGAAACTTTTAATTTGTTAATTCTTCTATGATAAAACATCTTAACATAAAACGACATAACTTTAATCATTTCTTTTATTGTTTTATTATTATTTAATCCTTGTAATAATAATTTATTGCCCAAACTTAAATGTTCCTCTTCATCTTTGATTTTGTATGTTGAACATAAATGTCCGTTATAAAAATAACAAATTGTTTTCATTTATATATAATATCATTATTATCTTATGTTTAAATCTTATGTTATGTTAATAAGAATGACATTTATAGGGAATTATACACTTAAAGAACTTGATTTATTGGTATTTAGCACTTAAAAGAATAACAAAATTATAATTTTGTTTAAGTAGTTAAGGGAGAACTTAAAGAAAGTAAGATTTAAGGCATATTTTCATTAATATAACCACAATAGATTAAGATTTAAAGATAATACATTAATATATTTTATTAAGAATATGAACAACAACGAACAATTTAACAACATGAGCAAGGATGAAAAGATTATTTGTCTTCTTGAAGAAGTTAAAATATTAACTGAAACACTTAATGAACACTTTATTCATTATGATATTCTAAAAAAAAAGAATGAGGAACTTGAAGATATGATCGATTTTAAAGATGCTCAATTAGAAGATATTATTTTGAATAGTTAGGTTTAGGCCTGTAATAATCAAACTCTTGAATTGTTTGAAGGATGGTATCATTTTTTTTATCTTTTTTATTTATCTTTTTATTTAACCACATATAATATTGCATATGTTGGATTAATTCAATTTGTTCTTTTTTATATTTGGGTGTTAGCACCTCGTGTTTATAAATGTTCATAATCTTATTTGTTAAATCAGGTGCCAAAGGAAGTTGATTAATTAAACAAACTTTATCAAAAATGTCTGTATCAATAACTTCTTTAATTGGTTCTTTAATTGGTTGAAAAAAGGTTTCCATATATAATAATATAAGATTTTATTTTTAAATTATATTAAATTAATTTATGGAACCCTTCATCATCTACAACTGCTTTAACATCTTCCATTTCACAATTATCATCTTCATCTGTGGAACTATCTTCACTCACTTGTAAATAATCGGGATCTCCTAACATATCTTTAAAATTAGCAATCAAATCAGGTCTGCCGTGCATTGCCAAAATACTTATAATTTCCTCATAACTTATTTCACTCATTTATATTATTAACATATATTTTATTTTGAAATATCATAAAATTAAAAATGTTCCCATTTGTGATTTATTCACTTATATAAATACACAATCGGGAACATTTATTTCTTATAAGTTTTCTTGGCATCCTTCATTGCCTGGGAATATTTATATTTGGGATCTTTCTTTTTTCCCTGGGCAAATGTCTTTGCTAGATGGCCCTTCCAATCACCACCTTTGGATGCTGGTGCCTTCTTCTTGGCTGGTGCTTTGTCTTCAACAACTTTCTTTGCTTTCCCCTTCTTCCCTTTCGGCATATCACTATCTTTCATATATGAACCATCGGGCATTTCATGGGTTCCTTTTGGTGCTTTTGATTTCTTCGGTGGCATCTTTTATTATAATATTAATTATATATTAATTAATCTTTATTTTTTTTTATTATTTTTATTTAGTATTTGATCGATGATATCAAATCTTTCTGTGTTATCATCTTTTTCAATTCTATATATTACACACGACCCATCATCTAGATTTGCCAAAGTCCCATTTGGGTCTGTTATAGTTGTTGTGATATCTGTTAATCTTACTTGTTTTGTTATTGTCATTGTCATATCTCCTCCACTTAATTGCACAAAATCTTTATCTGAATTAATTTTATTTATAACACTTATAATTGGATATCTTAAACCACTTGTTGTTCCTCCAACATAATTTGATTGTCCAATAATATCTGACCTTATACAATAATATGGTCTTAACATTGTTCTTGGAAGTTCAGCCCCCTCTATTGTTATTGATTGTGTTTGTTCAGATATAACTGGGAGATATTCAGTCGGTTTCCCTAGTTCCGATGCACTTATCATTGTATTCACCAAATATGCTGTGGGGATTTGGGTTGTATATAATACGGCACCATATGGATTAACAATAAAGTTTGATGTATCAGTTGAAACAATCTGTGAATTAGTTGTTATATATTCTCCCAAATAACTTATATTGTCATATCCAATCCTTGCTTGTCTATCAACACTGGGTGAATTAAATTGTTCATAAGTAAATCCCATAATTCCTAATAATCCATCNTTAAATGTTTCTTCTGTGTAAGCATTCTTAAAATCCATAAAAACACCACTATGGGCATCATACACTTTCCAAGGTTGGATATTTTCATTTGGATATTCCCATCTAGTTCTTAATGTTGTCCCACTAACATTTCCAAGTGTTATTGCCGTTGGCAAACTATATGGTTTCATGTTCGGTGTGTATGTTGTCAATTTTGGTCTTTTATTTATTTTATAAACTTCTTCATCGGCATCACTTATAATTGGGTTTGTGTTTGTTGTTCCCGATGTATCAATTCCAGTTGAACCGGCATCATATTGATTTGCTATATTTTCTGCTGTGTGAAGATATTTGAAACCAAACTTATTTGTTATTGTGTCATAACTACAAGCACAATTTTTGGCTCCAATATATGTTGATGTTAATTTTGGACCCAAAAATGTGTTTCCTTCATTTATAGTTTGTGATGCTGTGGAATACCAATTATTATATTGATTATATTTGGCAGTTATTCCTGGTGCCCATTCCCCGTTCGGTGCCATTAAATTGTATCCACTAAATCCTTGTATTACAGCATTTCCATAAGCACTGAATGAATGGTCATATCCCATCCTATATTTTAAAGGTTTTAATGGTCCCTTTTGATATCCGTGAAGTTTAACAGGAGTTAATGCTGGATTATCCAATGGACTTTCTCCTATTCCATATATAAATGAATAATCATCCATCCCACCAACCAGTTTTGTGTTTAGTTCAATGCCATATTTCTTATCTCCGAAGTCATCTATATATTCATATTTTTGTGCAAAACCATATGATAAATTAGAAGCATTTGGATGTTCAATATATACACCTTCATTTTCGGGTTGATATCCAAAAAATACTGGAACAGATTGGTGTGTTCTATTTGTCGGGTCCGTTCTTATTGGGTTTTGTAATCTCCAAAAAGTATCATAAAAGGGAAGTCCAGCATCATTCCCGTTCCAATAATTCCAATCTTCATAATTATCATCCCCAAAATCTGTGTAATGACTGGCATTTATTTCCCATCTATTCATATGAATAAACCTTGAATTATTTATATTTCTAATTGTTGGGTCCGGAAATAATTTATCATTATCTCTGAATAATTCAGGATGTTTTCCTTGTTCAATAAACCAAGCACTAAATAATTTTAAATTGGCATCTGTATATTCACAATTTGCTATTTTTATTGTGTTTGTTGTTAAATCCTCAATTAACTCTTCATGATTAAGCATTCCATTTTCTCTTGGGTCTGTTGAAGCATTACCAGGTAAAACTCCCCAACCATTATTTAACAATCTTCCCTTTTCTATGAAATCAGGTCTTCGGGCATATATATTCCTAAATGAATTATAATGATCGATCAAATCTTGTGATGCTGTTGTTTTTCCATAAGCACTTTTATATGCTGTTTCTGAATTATCACCCATATTCCCACACATAACTGGCTTCCAAGTATTTGTTGAATATGTTTCCGTGATATCTCTTATTGATGCTCTAACATCGGCATATGGGTTATCATCTGTTAAACTGGCACTTGAATAACTGGCACCGGCATCATAAACTGAAAATGTTTTTGGATTATCGGGTAAGTTCTTTTGGAATTGTTGTGTTATTTGTTCTGCAACACTTTCAGGAGAATTAAAACCTTTATCAACTTTAATTTTAATAAGTTCTTTATAATTTATGAAAGTTAATAAACAAGGATTATATTTTCTGCTTGAATATTTCATTGTTTTATCCATTATATCATCCCAATGTGCTTTTCCAGGACCGATATATTCACTATAATAAACAGGTTGTTTCATTAATGTGTATCTTTTATTATCATTTTTTTGTCTGTAATAAGAATATATAGGTTTAAATTGTTTGTATGGAACTAATATTGTTGGTGGGTCTCCAACTGGGTCGGGATTTTGTTGTTGAAACTTTCCTGGCTCAATTGCTTTTTGTCTTTGTTCATTAAAAATAAACCATTCATCACTAACCTTTAATTCTTGGCAATCAATATTTGTTTGTGGATATAAATAAATAACATCCTGTGGATCAGCAGGTGCCACTTGGATTGAAACATTATCTTCTGATGTGTGCCAATCGTGTGGTCCTTGTAATGCTCCATTTCCGTTATTAAATGTGTCATATGTTTTCCATATATCTGATGCTGTTGTTTGGTCTGCTCGTAATTTTTCAAACTCTGTTGTGCTTTCCTCTTGTCCATAAAATCTTCGGGGAAGATGCATATAATTTTCCCCATTTGTATTTTTATAAAAACCCATTTCAATGTTCATTTCATCATCTCTTAATAATATATCTTCTTCAACATTTTCAATTATTTGTGATTGTATCATTCCAACTCTGTTTAAATCAAATGGCTGTGGATTTTCATTAAATGAAAACTCTGATGTTATTGGTTCAGATAATTTTTCAAAAGTTAATTTTGTGTATCTGAACTTTTTAGTTATCCCATTAAAATCTTTTCCTTTTATTTCAATATTATTTCCACCACATCCCCGTGTATTCACATAAGCACTAGAAACTGAAACTCGATCACCAGGATTTAATTGGACAACTTCACCCATTCTATTTGTCCATTCAGCATTATTATTTGAATTATTATTTGAAAGTCCTTCAATACTTTGTAATCTATTACATTCTAAAAGTGTTGTATCCACGAAAGATGACATTATATTTAATATATATAATATATTATTTATTATTATATATTTATGAAAAAAAGATTTATAGAAAAATCAGAAATGTTCCCATTTGTAATTTATTAACTTATATAAACTCACAATCGGGAACAATTAAGCATAAAATACTTCAAGGTGGCCATCAACAATCGTAAGATAACGGACAACTTCCAACCAACATCTCTGAATATATGCTTTGTTGGTTTTAGAAGTTAAATCATCAAGTTGAATATCAGTGTGAAGGTCAATTCCCCGACTATCAACACGGGATGCTAAACCACTTGTTTTAAAACCTTGCCAAAAGAACTGACCAGCAAGTGTGTCCTGAACATATCCTTCAACATCAGCATCTTTTCCAGTTGGAGCCAGTCCTCCCGAACCTTCACCCGAATAACATTCACGAGAAACAAATGGAACCATTCCACCAACTTCTTGAAGATTATGGAACTGCCTTGCACAATTATTAATGGATTGTGGATAAAGAAACTCCGAATTAACAAATAGATTGCTAACCATTGGTTTCACACTAGTTCCCGAAGCAGTGGAACCAACTGCCGTATAACGACCAGTTAGTGTGTCAGTGATGGTGGTTCTTCGGTTAGGGTCTTCATAAGCATAAAAAACCTTATTAATTAATCTTCCCTGGCCACCAATGTTTCTCACATTGTTTCTAGGTTGGTCAATTGTTCCATCACGGGTTAAACTCTGAACTGATTGCCTATAATCAATATAACTAAATGTCATATTATCATTAGTTTCAGCATATCGGTCCATGGTTGCTTGGTCATAAAATACATAATCGGCAATAACCTTACATTTGGTTTGGTCAATTAACATTGTTTCAAGAAGAGTTGCCGTGGATACTCCCGAAGCACTTTGGGACAAACGATTTCCAAGAAGGTCCGGTTCCCAAAAGAGTTCAATTTGTATCCTTTCATTCTGACCAAGAAGGAAAAGTGGCAACTGGTTCCCTGCTTTTAGGAAGGGGAAAAGGTCGTGAAGAGCAATCTGAAAAGTGGAACCTTCACTCATAATTAAATGATCTTGAACACTTAAACCATCTTGTTCTTCATTTTTATCCCAATCATTAGTGGCATATTCATTGTTATTAGATAATCCATAATTGGATGCTTTATGACGGGATAGTGGGTCATATAAAACTTCATAATTAATCTGACGACCGGTTGTGTATTGTTCCCGTTCTTTATTGGCACTATTGGAAATGAACATTGATTTGCATTCTTCTAACACATTCCAATCCTCCGTTTCACATATTACACGNCCNGCNNNNGTTTTCAGAACGGCACGACG
>JGI24006J15134_10000483_pt1 | contig 24753 bp, 46 predicted proteins | sample LinPmetageLP53_FD_15134 | JGI IMG/M metagenome (IMG submission 15134)
TTATTGAGCAATACCCTCATGTAGTAATTAGCCGTCAAGTATTGAAGAAGCCACACCTAGAATATCTGAGAGGGATGAAGGATGGAAATTGAATTTATACTTAGTGAAGCAGAGGGTATGGACCCTATTACAATAGCAGGTAAAGGTATTAAACCGATTATTATTATCAACACTCATGAACAAAACCGTGTGTGGTTAAGTTTGAATAGAAATAATATACCTGGAATTGTCGCTAGTCTACAAGCAAAACTAACAGAGATTTGCGACTCATATTTGAAAGAACGCTTCTGGAAGGAGGGAAATGAATGAGCAGTAATCAGATAAGACAATGTGTATTACAGACAAGTACAAATCGTATTGTATTTCATATAACGTGTCCACAAGGGAGATTAAATGATAGTAAAAGACTAGTAAATGTCATAGACATGAATAATAGGAAGGTCTCTAATCAAGACGATGGTACAGGTGCTAGTAAATTGATTTCAAGAGTTTTAAATAGCACTCTAAAACGTCAAGGGTGGTTTACTATAAAATCAACGCCGTTCCCTACTACTAATTATTTGCACTTTTTCAAGGTGGGTAATGACACATACTGTAACGCTTATAAGATTAAATCTTATATGACTGGACCTATTATGTTAGGACTTATTGCTACTATGAAAACTAAAAGTCAAGAAGAAATAGACAAATATATCTCGAAATGTATGGATTCTGTACCTGAGGTTTTGGCCTGTATGACCAACAATTTAAAGTATAAATATTACAATAGGGGGGAAAGGGAAACATCTCTTTTGAAGATTGATATTATCAGTAGTAGTGAAGTAGCCATTCAATTGTATGAAGGGTGTTGGATTCCTATGAAACAAACTACATTCAGAACTTTGTATAGTGCTGGTGGTGATAGAGTAAATAAATATACCTTCATTAGTCCAGAAGAATTATATTTTAAATGTACGGGTGAGCATCTCACCGATGTTCAGATTAAACTTATGTATGCTTATCTTTTACAAAATACTTCAGAAAAATTGGTAACACAAAGAAGTTTAGAACTGTTGAACGAATTGCCTAAAATGTTCCCTACTAGAATTAATAAATTAATAGTTAAGAACAACCCTCAAGCCAGAGATTCAACACATGTTATCATGATGGTTAGAGGCAACCTATTGGATTGGTCTATTTCTGGGTACATTACTGGGAACAATCAAGTTGGGAGACAGAGTGTGAATAGTCATATGTGTGTTAGTCTTAAAAACTATGAACTTCATATACAAGATTCGGATGGAAATACAATGGTAACACTTGATGTTGAGGGTTACTCTACGTTAAAAGAAAACCTTAATGAAGATACATATTTCGCCCTTGAACCTAAAAAGGGGTGTATAGGTATAGGAACGATAAAGAGATTAAATTCGGCATACTTCTGTGAAAAGTCAGATGAAATATTTTATTTTACTGGAAGCATTTGTATAGACCAACAAAATACAGATGTATCAATAGGAGACCAGTTTACATCAAGGGCTATGGCTTTCTTGAACGATACTGCTAGTTTTGATAGGGTATCTACAATGAGAAGTTACAAAAGGACTGTACTACCAGATAGAGTTGATATTAATGCCATGTTTGAATTGCAACCATTCACTCTCCCGAAAGAATGAAGTTTATCTTTGTGAAAGGTGTGGGTTAATAAATGTCTCTAAGATTATATCTTTCCCTCAAAATAGAGATATAGATAGAGAGTTTATAGACCTAACCTTGTTATACAGAGAGTGGGGTTTACCTAGATTAGAGGATGCTAAAAAGTATATGCGTTCAGCATATGTTTATATGTATCATGGAAAGTATTCGATGTCCGAATTGTCAGCCGCAGTAGCACATATTCATATGAGAAATATGGATAGGCCGACAAACCTATACAAACATTGTAAGTATTTGGGAATAAAGACAACGAAAATAAAGAGAATAATAAAAAAGTTATTGGACTTTGAAGGTGATAGTTGGCACTATAACATCGAAGAAGCCCACAGACTTTGTGAAACTTTGAAGGTTACGTTTAATCTTGAAGTTATGGAAAGGGTCGCTGAGGAATTTGTATTAACACCTTCCCTAATAGCGACAGTAGTTTACATGACATCAGATTTATCACATCGAAAAGTCGCAAGTCTGTTTAACTTAAGTGCTACAAACGTGCTAAACAAAAAGAAAAAATTGGAGGAAATAATATGAAGAAAATAATGGTAATAGGTGCAGGTGGAATTGGGAGTTTCTTAATCCCCTTGCTAAACCGAGTGAAAGAATATGAAATTACAGTATGGGATAACGATATTGTAGAAGAAAAAAATCTGTCTTATCAAGACTTTAATGCAGAAGATGTAGGCGAATATAAAACGGATGTAATGTCAAAGCGATATAATACCGTTGCTAGTCAGCCTTATCGTGTATTAACAAAAAAACAAATGGAAGGTTATGACCTAGTAGTTTGTTGTGTTGATAATCTTGAACTAAGACGAATGCTATATCTTTTAGATGTAGAAGAAATAAAGTGGTTAGATTTGAGAGCACAAGCCCGTAATGGTTTGTTGATTTCATTTCAAGAAAACCCTGATAACTTTTCCATTCTAACAAATGGTCCAGAAGGTAACTTTAGTTGTCAAGGAGATGAATGGGACAGAAGTAATAAGGGTGTACACTTTACCCATGTAGCAGTAGCAGGTTTAGGTGCTCAATGGGTTCAGCGATATTTTGCTGGAGATAAAACACATACACATGTGAGGGTATCAATATGAACGGAGATGGAAAAATGATGAAAAAATTAGTAGGAAAGGCAATTGAATATAAGGATGACGTGATTCTTAACGATAAGTTAGACTTAATGGAAGAAGAACATGATATGGTTATTGAACAAGTAGTAGAACAAGAAGGTAATCTTTACGCTATTGGGTATGAAGATGTAGTACAGGAAGCAATTACATACAATTCAGGATTCTTTAGAGTAAGTGAACCAAAATCTGGTCCACTAAATCAACAATATACAGATGTAGAACCTGAAGTTTGGCAAGCGGATATTAAAAATGTATGGAGACACTTATCCTTTAAGGGTGAAGATGACCCTAGTAATCAGTATTTCCTTGATACGATTTGGAATGCTTCTAAGAATATATTAAATGGTCTAGAAATATCAGTAATTATTGATAGAGATGGTAAACTGTTTATGAATAGTGGTTCGCCTGGATATGTAGAATACGGTGGAGTAAATGTAGCAGGTATGAAAATACCTATTAGATGTTGGATTCACACACACCCTTTTGGTCAGGCGTTCTGGTCAGGTACAGACACTAATACTTTGCGTAATTGGCGACCTATACTAGAACAGGCAATTGTTATTGGTAATCAGGAGTATTTACAATGGGACAAATTAGAGAACAAAGAAGTGATGACGAAAGTAGTTTGGAAAGACCAATTCAAACTGTGAGATTCCCCACTACTGAACATAGGTTAATCACTTGCCCTATGGAATGTGTTGCAGGTTGTAAAATCTGCGAAGAGGGATTATACAAAGTAGAAGGAGAGTTATGGGTAAACATTCAACATCCCCATGTAATACAATACGTGAGAGACAATCTCATGTTTGTTTCATTAGAATATAACAGACTCTTCGGCTCGTCGTATGAATTTAAAAGTGAGGGGATGTTGAAATTAGGATGGACTACATTTAGGGTTGATAGCCCGATGGGTTCAATGTGGATTTGTGTAGATTTAGTAGGAAATGTAAAACACTTTTATAATGAAGGAGGACTAAAAAAATGGTTAGCATAAGAGAAATAAGAAGAATGTGGAAAGGAAAGCGTGGCGTAACAGAAGAAGCGGTACATGAATTTAAAGAAAGAGCAGAATTGATAGTAGAAAGTTTACTTAGACTTTCAAACTATGAAGCGAATAAAAGAGGTCCAAAGTCAAGACTAAGACCTTCTGATGTTCAACTTGCTTATCTATCAATTATGGATTTAAGAAATAATGATAGGTCGAATGATTCAGATGTCGTAGAAAATACTTCACAGAATGATTTAGAATTTGGAGATTGGAACTCATGATGGACTCGTTGATACAACAAATTGATGAGGCTATCAAAGAAGCCGATGCTTCTAGTCAGAAGAAAATGGTTCAAAGGCTAGAAATCATTAAAAACTATATTATAGGTTACAATGATGCCCTATGGGGTTTTTCTACAAAGATGGAAGGTGAAAATAATGGCGAGAATTAGAACAGTAACGCATGGGGAATATGAAGTATTGAATGCAATACTAGATTCATTGACGGTTGCTGAAACATTAGAACGGCTAAAGTTTGATATGGTTCCCACTAACGATGAAGTTGCTGAAAAAAGATTCAACGCTTCTGTTGTTAGTGTAGGTACTTTCCTTTCTAATATGATGGAAAGAAGAACACATAGATTACCTAGTAATCACCCACAATATAAGGTGAAGTAAATGAAACCTAAAACACAAATATTAGACCGTCTATACAAGATAATCTCTAGTGTAAAACATGAAGATAAAGCGATTGCTTTGCACCATGTAACAATGGTCAAACCATTAATCAAAGGATGGGTGGAAGATAATGAAGAGTGAACAAGAAATAATAACAATGTTACAACAAGCAGTTGCTAAGAAAAAGGAATGGTATGATTTGTGGAACTCTAGAGTTATGGGAACTTCGCAGAATGCGGAATGTCTCAGAAACTATACCGCCCTTCGTGGGGTTGTTAAAACCTTGAAGTGGGTATTAGATAATGTACATTCACCTTTGGAGTAGATAATATGCACTATGACGATGAAAAAGCCCCCAATACGATTGAGGAAGCAAAAAGCAGAATTATAGAGTGCATTATGGTTGAGTTTATGGATGAAGAAGTGTATACAGAATACCCTAACTCATGTTTTGTAAATTGGAATCAAGCACAACAGAAAAGATACTTGAGAGCAGGAAAGATGGTTAGAGAAATGTTATTCGATGAAATAGAAACCAGAAATGAAATACCAGAAAAAGTAGAGGAGAAAACACAAGGTTCCACAAATCTTAATAAGTCTATGACTATTAGAGATTACATGAGAGCGTATGTGGGATGAAGAATTAGAGTATGATAGTAGCCCCCTAACAGTAGGAAATATTGTAGATATTATCGGACAAGATGGAATCCGTGAAATGTCTGAAATTGTTAAAGTACATTGTATGTTATGCGGAGAAACATTCGTTGGTCCAAAGGACAAAGCAGGAATGTTTATTAAAGGACACAAGGAGTATCATTTGTGGGAGACCACATTATACGATACTTTAGGTGGACCATGATGTATTCAGAAGGACAAATACAAGGAATTTTTATATTAACAGCAATACCATCCTTTTCCATGACAACGGTAAAAGGTGGGTATGAACCTCGTTATAAGATTATGATGAGATTACCAGAACATTTACTTGAACCAGTAGGTCGTTCATTACTAGCGATGAATATTCATCACGTAATGATTAGAGAACGTGGTCGTAGAGTAGATTCGATTATTATAAGAAGAAGATTTGACATATTAAGAGTCTGTGATTTAATGCCAGACTCTCCTACAAAAAGTAAGTCTTGGCGTAAGTTCAAGAGAGTTATGGAAATGGTTAGGAATGGTGAACATTTAGAAGAAGATAGTAAGTATAGATTTGAGATGATTTTAAATGAAAACGAAAACGAAGAAAACAATATTAGTAGTAGGTAAGTCGGGTACTGGAGTAACGACAAAGGCTAAGTCTCTAATTAATAGCAAAGAGTATAGAATTTTCTATGCTAATGATGTATCTATTAGTGATGTATATTCATGGCCTTTGGAGATAGGGATTATCATTGAAGATGTCCACCATAAGCCAGATAAAGATAAGATATTAGACTTGATACATTCAGGTCGTAATGTCGTACTGACTAGTAAGAATAAAAAGGATGTGAGTAAAGTGTTGCTTGATTGTTGTCAAGTGAAGATGGCAGGTACAAAGAATTACTATCAAATTATCCTGAGGGCAAAAGCAAAAAACTCTCAGGGTTTTAAGATAGTAGATGATAATATATGGGCTTTGACTAGTGCGTATATTAAAATGCCAGATAGAGATGAATACCTAACTGTTTTGAATACCTATAAACCCCCACCAATGCAAATACTTTCGTGGGCAGTTGCATCACAACCTAATAATTTGAAACTGATGCACGTATCAAAGGCTATGATGAATGGGGGAGATTACTTTTACCCATTGTTGGCCTATTCAAAGTTAGGTGCATACGGTGGAGTTATCCCCCCACAAAGAAAAAGCGTGAGTCCCTTTCCTACAATATGTAGAAAATTAGGATTAAGGGCATCGGATGGGTATTTAGTGAGAGACCTAGTAAAGAATCAAGAATATTCTAGATGGGCGGCTAAAAAACTAGACGACAAAGAGTGTAAGGTATTGGGGATAAAGAAGGAAAGAAAAAGAAGAGTATCTGTTAAGAAAGACAGAACAAAAAAATTGGAGGATTATTAATGGAAAAAAGAACATTAGGTGTAAGTTTTTCTCGCTGGTTAGGTAAACTAAATGGTAAGCGTGATAATATACCTGTGAAATATTTAAGAGAGAAGTGGGAGTCGAACAAAACACCAGAAGAGGCGGTTGAAGAATATGAAAAGACAATTTGACCTACTGGAAGAAGCATCTATTGATGTGAGAGAGACCTTATGGTTAATCTCTGGAGACATACGAAGTATGGTGAAGGAGTTACACCAAACAAATAAAATAGCGATTAGTGTATCAATAGTAAACGTGATTACACTAGCCGTATTGATGATAACATTGTGGTGATATAATGAAGATAAAAGCAGAAAATGGCTATACAATAGCAAAGGAAAAGGAGAGCAAGACGAAGACAGGAATTATGGTTAGCGGTGAAGTTAATTTAGCCACAGTCGTAGATTCAAAAAAGTACAAAGAAGGACAGACAGTAATTTACATTGGTGGTTCTAAATTTTATTTAGGCCATGAGAAGTTACTGGCCTTAAGAGATTCAGATATTATAGGAGTGATGGAATGATTTATCATGGTGATGAAGCAAAGAAACTTCTATTTGCTGGAATAGATGAACTCGCTAATGCAGTATCAGTTACTTTAGGACCAGCGACTAAAAGTGTAATAATTGATAGAAGAGATGATTTACCCCCACTAGTAGTTAATGATGGAGTTACAGTAGCAAGACACGTTAATCTAAATGATAAGATGAAGAATATTGGTGCTAAACTTATGATTGAAGTTGCCAATAAAGCACAACAAGGTGCGGGTGATGGCACTACTAGTTCAATTGTAATTGCACAAGCACTAATTAAAGAGTGTATGGAGTTAAGTGGGCAAAGTGGCGTAGAGATAAGAAGTGAATTAGAAACTTGTCTTTTACATACAAATGACATATTAGATTCTATGGCAAGGGAGATTGAAGTACAAAGTAAAGATTTGTACGAAGTAGCCTTAGTGAGTGCTAACAATGACGAAAATGTTGCCAGTCTTATTGACAAAGCAATTAAAGCAATCGGTAAAGAGGGTATTATTACCATCGAACCTTCTCCTTATGGAAAAGATGACCATAAAATTACCAATGGGTACGAAAGCAAGAAGGGTTATATTAGTCCTCTAATTTCTAAGGTAATGGGAAAGAAGAAGAACTACGAGAATCCACTATTAGTGTTTTCAAATACAGAGGTAAATAATTTCTCAGAATTGTTACCAGCATTGGAAATATCAGTAGAAGAAAAGAGACCTATTATCTTTATGTTAAAGTCGGTAACTCTTCCTGTTATTAATTCATACCTAATGAATCAGATGAATGGAAATATCAATGCTTGTCTTTTACAGGCAGAAGATATATCTTTCTGGCAGGATGAAAGAATGGGAGACTTAGCACTATTGACTGGTGCTAATTTCTATGATACAGGTTTGAATATGAAGTTAGAAAGTCTTACTTTAGAAGACATGGGAACTTGTGGAGTTGCTACTGTTGGTGAAAACTTTTCATCATTTGTAGACTTCGATAAAGATGACAACTTGTTAGAGGAAAGATTAAATGCAATTGAAGTGGACATTAGTTTGTCAGACAATGAATTTTATCAAAAGAAATATTATGATAGAATGTCTAGACTAAAAGGACACGGTGCAGTAATATATATTCACGGTATTTCTGAACAAGAAATTAGAAATAAAATGGATAGAATTGATGATTGCTTAAATGCAACAAGAGCCGCTTTGAATAATGGAGTTGTCGTAGGTGCAGGTTTAGCATTGTACGAAGTAGCAAATCGAATTAGAGATGAACTATCTATTAATGATATTACTTGTGCTTACATTAGGGCAATTGAATCTGTTTTCTGTAAGTTATACCACAATGTTACTGGACAAGAATGTAAATCTGCAAATGTGTATAACAATTTCGATAACGGTTATGTATTCAATGGAAGAACTAGAGAATGGGTGAAAGATGATAATACTATTATTGACCCTGTTGATGTAGTGAAATCATCACTACAAGCCTCAATTAGTGTGGCTAGTTATGTAATGACAGCAGATTGTATTATTGGTGTTAAAGATGAAAAGATGCAATTACTGTGATGGGTCAGGAATGGCTATTGAAATGAGTTGCCCCGCTTGTAAAGGAAAAGGGGTATTAGAAGGAGATGAAGAAAATGAATTGGACAGAAAAATACAGACCGAAAATAATTGATGAAATAGTAGGACAAACTAAATTTACTACTGATGCTATAACGTGGAGAGAAAGGGGAGATTTCCCTAATGTACTATTAGCAGGAAGACCAGGAACTGGTAAGACAACTGCGGCACACGTTTTAGGTAACGAGTTTTTAGGTGATGATAAGTCATCTGATTTCTTAGAGATTAATGCTAGTCAAGATAGAAAATTGGAAACAGTTAGACAAACGATTACTAATTTTGTAAATTACGGTTCGGTTTCTAATAACAAAATCAAGATTGTTTTGTTAGATGAGATTGAGGGAATGACTAGAGATTCCCAACGTGCATTAAAGAGAACGATGGAACGAGCAACGAATTGTCGGTTTATCATTACCTGTAACGATGTTTACGGTGTAGATGAAGCGTTGAGAAGTCGTTGTGCTAATTATACTTTCAACCCAGTATCTGATAATATTATTACAGATATGTTGAAGGTAATTAGTGAAGAAAATGGAGTAGAAATGGCTCTTGAAGATATAGAGACTTTGGTTGATGTTTCTGGTGGAGATATGCGACGGGCAATTAACGAATTGCAAGCGTGTATTTATTCTGGAAAGACACCTGAAAATATACATCGAGAGAATATAATTCCATACAAGTTATGTATACAGAATAGCCTAGATGGTAAGCAAGAGAAGTCTTTGGATTTCTTGAATCGCTTAGTAGTTGCAGGACATTCTGTAAAGGATATATGTAATAAACTCCTACAATCTATATTAGATATGGATTTACCACCTAGCACTAAGTTTAAGGTAGTAGCCCTAGTAGGAGAAACAGAATGGAGAAGCCGTAGTGTGTCTCCAAAAGTTTTAGTGGCATGGTTCGTGGCAAGTATAAAACAATGAACAAAAAAAAGGAAGTGAAAAAAATGATTGAAAGAGTAGAAAAAGAATTGAAAGGTCTAGCAAATAGACTAAAGATTGAAGAAGAAGAAATGTTGCTTAAGTACAACGAGATTGCATCAGCCAATGGTATTGATGTTAATGAAGAACGACAACAATTGGTTGCTCTAACTTTAGTTAGAAACCATGTACGAGGTGTATTATCCTCCAACCGTTCTTCTACAACATCAACAGGATATGGAAATCATGGACATGGTTTCTTTGTTGCTATCGAACCAACACGGGATATTATGGAATGGCGACGTAAGACTGTAATGAACAAGTATCGTTCAGATTCTTCGCAAGCCCTTAATGATGAAATTGTTGCAGAGATTGTTCTTGAAGAGGGCAATTATGTAAAGACTCAAGTATTGAACGGTGAATGGGAAACAAAGACAATTGGAGGATTACCACCTGCCGCTATGGAAACTGGTGATAATACTTGGATTGTTCCTGTTGATGCTGTAAAGACATGGGCTAGTGGTGATAAGAATAAGAACTATGGTCGCCCTTTACCTAAGGAACAGTTTCAATTGAGAGCGCATTTTGTAGGTGCAAAGCAAGGTGAAGATTACCAACTTTGGACTCTACAATTGAAGAACGAAGCGGCTAAGAATTTTAAGGCTAACACCTTTGAATGGGTTACATTGTATGGTATCTTCAATGATGAACGTAATGCTATCTATGGTATTCAGAATAAGACATTACAAAGTCTAACCGCTTTGGATAATCTAGATTCAGAAGACCCTAGATTTGCTGATGTTTCTGATAAGGATATTGAAACCCTATTGGTTGAATGTATGGCAGAATATTTGGGTGATTTAATGGAATTAGATTCGTTCCATGAAATGATTAGTCAAAAGCAAGGCACACGCTTGATTGTTACTGATGGTATTGTTACCAGTCAAAACTTGACTGTTAATGAAAAGACAGGTAATCGAGTTATGTGGATTGAGCCACTAGATGCTTCATACGGATTTGATGATGATGATATACCTGATTCAACCCCAGTATGGATTCCTTCTAACATTAAGATTGATTTCGGTGCAGGTTCAGATGTTATCATTGTGGGTCGTACAAATCAAACTCAAAAGAAGGATGATGATGGAATGCCTATTGATGGAGAATACAATCCTGTATCAATTAATCTCTATGGTGTATTTGCTAGAACCTCAATGGGTGCTGTCGAAGAAGTAGAAGATGCAGGGGAAGATTTGAACTTCTGGTGATATTCAAATGCCCGTGTAAATGTTGGCGGGTGAATGACATTCAAGTAGGTGCAAAGCCTATACTCAAGGAGAGATAAAAAATGATAGTAAAATTAAACGAAATATTGCTCGATATGACAGAAGTTGAAAGTATCGAGTGGAAAGAGAATATGGAATTTGACGAGAATTATAACGTTAGATTTCATATGAAAAGTGGAAAGATGTTCTCACGTATGGTGCATGAAAACCAACTTAAGCAATTAGAACAATACTTTGAAGGTGATGAATAATGGTTACAGAAGAAGAAAAGTTAATTGCTGAAATGGATAATTTAATGGCAAATGTACATGAAGATAGGAAACTGATTATCAGGGGTTTATTAGACATTAGAACTTCAGTTCTAGAGTCTCTTAAACTATTAGATGATGAATTGAAAGATTTGGGTGTAGACCCCAACGAAAAAACTACAAATGAAACGGAATGGTGAAAACAATGGGAATAGGAAAACAAGGACAAGCAAGCAAGTTGAATGATAAAGCAAAGAAGGAAGATATTAAGTCTGCCTTTATTGAGGCAAAGCGTAACGCCTTTATGCAACGAAAGAAATTAATTGAACAACAATCTGGTTATCTACTATGTGGTATTAGCGGAGACCCAGGAACTGGTAAAACAGGACTATCAATTGATTGTAGAACAGAAGAAGAAAAAGAAACCCATTGGGTATTTATTCTAGACTTCGATGAAGGTGCGGAACCTACATGGAGACAACATTGGTCAAGTGATGATAAAGTGTTTATCTATAATCCTCATGTATACAAAGAAGATATGACAGTAGACTATATGGCTACTGCTGATATGGCTAGATTCTTTATGGGTATGGTAAAAGAAGCCATCGAAGAAAAGAAGATTCTATTTGGTGAAGAAGAAATTGAAATCAAAGCAGTTAAGGCTGTTGTATTCGATGGACTAGATACATGGTTAGATACTACTAATATGATTGCTAGACTTAACCACATTAAAGGTAATGACCCTCGATTGGCTGATAAAGTCAAGATGGTTCCTACTCAATGGTTTGCTAGGACTCAAGAATATCAAAGACTGTTTAAGGCGGCTTGCCAACTTAATTGTCATAAATTCTTCATCACACATATGAAAGATATGCACGATGGATTTGAAATTGTGGGTCAAAAGCCAGATTGGGAAAAGTCTACTACTGCTAAGTTATTTCAACACGTTCACACATATCGTGAAGAAAGAGCAGGTGTTACCAAACTATATGGTAAGGTTTTGAAGTCAAAGACAAATGCTAAAAACGAGGGACAATCCTTTTTGTTGTTTGAAAACAATAAGGGTAAAGTAACTTGGAATGGTCTGGAGGCAATCAAAGACAACCAACTTTGATTCTCAAGACTTATTATTAGGGGTGCTGTTATGATTTGTAGAAAAGGTGAGAAGAATGATTATTATAGAAGGAAAAGAATTAGAAAAAGCGATTAAGATTTGTACATTAAGAGGTAAATATAATGAAGGTAGAAGCAATAAAATGGGTTCTCTATCTTCCAATATTGTTATTAAAATTGACGATAATGTTTACTTTCAAAATGCTAACGAGTTTACATATGTTTGTTATAGACCAACAATTGTAAGTAAGGATGGCAAGGGAACTTATATTATTGATACAGATATTCTGTTAAAGTATATTGTTAAGTCTGAAAACATGGAATTACATTTTGGTGCTAACTTAGAAGTTAGATGTAACGGGAGTATTATTACTATACCCCAAACGACTACTCATACTAATATGAGTGTAGTGGAAAAGTTAGGTGCTAGACTTAGAGATTTAGATAACAGAACTATTATGACTAATATGGATGAAGAGGGTATAGCAGTTACTGATACCCTCAAACTACAAACAGTAGTTAATCTAAGGTCAGAGTATGTTGTAAATGCTATTGATTTGGCTGAACGTGTAGGTAACTCTGTTTATAAGTTAGACTGGTATTACCCTACATTGAACATTTCGTCTTCTGAAAACAATCAGAAGGTTGAAACTAATGTAGAAGGTTATGATGATTCAACGCCTCGCAGGGCTACTGTTGAATTGTCTTTACCAATTAGTAATATAATCAAAGATGATGATGAATTAGTTATCTTATTTGATGATGAAAGACCTGCTGTTTTTGCTAACAGAAAGGTAACTGTGCTACGAGCACCAAGACTGAGGAATTAAAATGGAAGAAATATTAGAACTAGTACAACAACTAGATAAGAGAATTAAAGAATTGTTGAAAGGCTTAGGGGTAGATGAATCTTCTTTCTTAAAGAAGTATGCAGATAGCCAACCTATACAAATTGCATTTGCTATGGGAAGTAGAAGTATGGCTACTAAGTTTGCTCAAACTCTATTGGAACATTTACCTGAGGTGGAAGAAGAATGATGTGTCAAATATGTGAAAAACCAAACGCTGAATCAAGAGGGCTACATTGTGGTAAATACATTGTATGTAGTCCTTGTTTTGATGAGGCTATTGAAGCAAGAATGTTTCTATTGGGGAGGATGAAAGAATGAGTTTCTTTGAAGATAACGTCTGCGACAAAATACAAAAAAGAGCAGATGTAGGGAAAAGAAAGTATGGAGTAACTATGGAACGTGAGGATTTATCCACACTTGAATGGTTAGTCCATTTACAAGAAGAACTCATGGATGCGGCTGTTTATGTAGAACGGTTAATTGAGGAATTTGAAAAGATTGTTGCTATTGTAAAAGAAGGTGATTTAAATGATAAGGGGAATAAAAGTAGAGATTAAAGCCAACATTGATGATGATTCGTATTCTGAGGCTAACCTTGTACAAACAATAACTGATAATATCCAATGGGCTATTAATGAGTTTTTCGATATGGAAGTATTTGAATTGATAGTATGGGTTCATAAAGATTGGAGGGAAGAAGATGATAATTGATTATGTGGGTAATGAAATCAATCTAATTTATAGAGATGAGAATAATAACCGTGTAGTAGATAGAGAGTCTTTTGACCCATACTTTTATGTCAAAGTTGATGAAAAGGTTCCAAGACAACTCGTAACTAGAGGTAAGTTTGGAGAAAATAACTATGTCCTAAGATGTAATTCACAAGAAGGTCATTCTTTGGAAGGGTTTCCTCTTAAGAAAGTTTTCTACGGTCATCCAGATAATAGATTCAACGTAAAGAAAGGTCTTGAGAACATGGGTATTAGAACCTATCAAGGCGATGTAGATATGAGAAGATTATATTGCGTGGATAAACTGGAAGAAATAAAAGAATACAATCTACGCAAGTGGTACTTCGATATTGAAGTACAACAACAGGGTATCTATCATGATTCGATTACTGTGATGACTATATATGATAATTATACTGATACCTACTATTTGTTTGCATGGTTTCCTGAAGATAAACCACAATACATTTCTGGTTTTGAAAACCTTAATGTTGTAAATTACTTCTTCGATAATGAAGAAGATATGATGGAAAAATTTGTAGATATGATGGAAATACAAGACCCAGATATGATTCTAGGTTGGTATGTTTTAGGTTACGATATTCCTAAAGTAGTTAATAGACTGGTGGAGATGGGTATTGATGCAACACGACTTTCACCACTAAGAAGTATTAAGGGTGTTTATACNAGAGGCGATGCCATNCATTCTAATGTNGACAAATACTTTAACAGCGCACAACCTATTAGGGGCAGACTAACATTCTGTTTAATGGATAGATTTGAAAGACTGTGGACTGATTCACAAATGGGAACTCTATCTAGCCTGAAACTCGATGATTGTTCTAAGTTAGTATTGGGAGAAAACGAAGGTAAAGTTAATACATCAAAGTTCAAAGATTCTGAATTTTATGAACGTGCTTGGCTTGAAGATACTCGTATATACTTAGAGTATGCTATTAAAGATGTAAAATTGTGTGTAGATATTGACAATAAAATGAACATTAGTGAGAACAGTTTAGCCTTACAAAGACTAATCAAATGTCCCTTTGAATCCACGTTCCATAATTCACAAATGGCTGGCGTATATTTTATGCGTGTTGCTGATTGGATTGCACCTTCTGGTGTTAAAGGAACAAAGGAAAGTTTTGAAGCGGCATTCGTTATGAATCCTGATACAGAACATACCTTTGGATTACATAGAGATGTTGCCGTGTTTGATTTTAAATCTCTTTACCCATCAATGATGGCTTCCATGAATATCTCATGGGAAACTAAAAAGAGAACACCAGAAGAAGGAGATTACCCAGTTTGGTATAATACTCCTAAGAACCTAATGTTGTGGCAAGATGAACCTGACATACATTATTGTGGTAAATCAGAAGGCTTACTATCAAAGGCTGTAAAGGAACTAATGGCTATGAGAGATGAGTATAAGAAACTTAGAAAAGAAGCAAGTACAGATGAAGAGTATATGAAGTGGGATTCTGCACAAATGGCTACTAAGAGAGTAGTCAATGCTTTCTATGGTATACTTGCTAAGGATAATTATGGATGGGGAGATATGGAAATGGCTAAATCAATTACTGCATCTGCTAGAAGGGCTATGCGAGAAACTGCTTTTAAGGCTCAACAACTGGGCTATGAAGTTATTTACGGGCATACGGATTCTATATTTGTAAAGGTTGGCGGTATTGAAGATGCTAAGTCGTTGAGAATAAAACTTAATGACTTTATCTCTAAGGAAATATTCAGAGAACCAGTAGAGTTAGAATTTGAAAAATATGCTTCCAAGTTCTTCTTGTCGGCTAAAAAGAATAGATATTGTGGATGGTTGTCATGGAAAGATGGGGAACACCTTGAAGAAGAGAAGTTCTTTGTCATGGGTTTTGAAATGAAGAAAAGTAATGAAACACAATTTGCTAAAAGGTATCAAAGAAAACTATTAGAGATGGTCTCATCCTTTGAAGAAAAGGATAAAATTATCAAATACTGTAATGATTCATATAAACAATTATATACAGGGAATGTTAGTCTTAGAGATATAAGCAAAAGAAGCAGATTGCGCCGTAGGATAGAAGATTATATTACTATCGGCGGTGGTGTAGCAGGTATTATTTATTACAATCAACAACAGATTGGTAAGATAGAAAACGGTGATTCGTATTTCTTCTTTAAAGTAGATAATTCAAATCTTAAGGAAAAGTATTATATTTGGGAAGGAAAGTCTAATGAATTGGCATACATTTCATTTAGAAACTTCCATGAAGTTGAAGGTAAGTTTACTCCTGATTGGCAATTCATCTCTAAGGGTGAAGTTATTCAGAAGTCAATATTAATTTTCAAAAGTTTAGGATGGCCTATTGAGTTAATCAAGAAGGACATATATCAAAAAACTCTAACGGAGTGGTTTTAAATGGGTAAAAAAGAAGGAACATACATGAAAACGCTTAGAAAAATACATGAGCGTATACAGAAGAAGAAAGAAGAAACGAAAGAAATAGAACAGGAATTCCTAGAGGCTGTCAAAAAGGAAAGAGAAAATTGGCAGAAACAAGGAAATTGTACTATTTGTCTCACTAAAGGAGATACTGAATGGCATCATATTATTAGCCAACACAGATGTAGAGAAATACAATTAGAATATCTAATTCACTCTAGAACTAATGTGGTTGAGATATGTAGAAAGTGCCACGATGAAACTACTGCTAGTTTGAGAAGGAAACAAATTGAACAGAATGGTGGCACTAAAACAGTCAAGAATCCTAGTGGGGCTATGACTGTAAGACAACATGAGTACATTAAAAAGTTAGGTGGGGAAACAAGAATAACCACAAACATGACAAGAGGCGATGCTTCAAAACTAATAGATATATTAAAGGAGGAATCAAAGTGAAAGAATACGTGAAAGAATGGAGTCAAAAAGATATGGATAATGGTTTTACTTACCAATGGAATCCAGAAGCAGAAGGTGGACCAATATTGAAGATAACTAAATCTTCATTAGGTACTTTTAATTTCTGCCCTGCTTCTTATATTTATTCTTATGACCCCTTAGGTGATGGTAAAAGAAAGCAAAAAACTAGTGAGGCTATGTACAGAGGTACAGTTATTCACAATGCTCAAGAAAAGTTTTGGGATGATATGAATATAGAAAAGGCTATGGTACATATTGATGACCCCAATGCTTTAGTAAAGCATTTTAGGGAATATTACCCTGAAGGTGAGGATGAAATATCTGTTGCTATTTATAGGGCTATGAGCGCATGGTCGGCTGAAAGGTTTATTGATTCTATTAAAGAAGGTACTTTAGAGTTCTTTAAACCAGTTGCTAATGAAGTTATGCTAGATGCACATTATGTATTAGAGACAGAAGAATACGGAAGAGTAAATATACATTTACAGGGTATTATTGATAGAATGTTTTTCGATGGTTCTGGTTATGTACCATTAGAATTAAAAACTGGTCCCTGGAAAGATACCAAGAAAACTAACATGAGAAAAGAAATGGCTTTCTATCAATTACTATTTGAAGAATGTGAAGAAGAAAATCTAATCAAACAAGGTATAGACCCAACACATGGTATTACTAGTTGGGGTTGGTTTTTCCCTGCTTCTAATTACATATATGTAGAAGAGGTAAAGTCTAGGTCTATGACTTCTGTAATCAATTCAATTAAAAAATTGGTTACAAGTTACTTTGAAAAGGAATTCCCACATAAGTTCTTTTATAAGAAGTGTGAACATTGTGGTCATTACGAACATTGCGATGCAGTAGGTGGAGTGAATACATATGATTGGTTCTAATTCTGAATTAATAGAAATGATGTTAAAAAGACAATGGACTTTTGCTGAAGTAATGGATATGGAAAATATAATATCACAAATAGTTAAAGAGACTGAATTTGACATAAAATATGTAGTAGAATATTTAAACACAAAGGAAGATATAATGGGTGAGTTTCTACACAAGGTAACTAATCATATGAAGAAAGTCATAATAGAAGAATTACAAACTGCAACAGTTGTTCTAGAACGACCTGTACACCCTTTAGTAGATGGACTGAAGACAATGGATAAACTAGACTCATTAGTAGAAGAATTTACCGAAGTTAAACCTAAAGTAAATAAAAAGATGTCTAAGAAAGAAATTAAAGAAATGATTAAAAAAGACACAAAGATGGTGGGCAACAATGAAGTGCCAGAAGTGCAAAGCGGAACTAACGAATAAGGATGCCAAGCAATGTCATCTTTGTAATGCAATAGAGAATGCAAAAGAAGTTAGAGAATATTTAGATATGGTGGATTAAATGAAATTTCCTAGAGAAGTATGGGCGGGAAGCCCAGTAGAAAATGCAATACAACCTAAAAGGGTGGTGGTTAAAAACGAAGACTATTTTAGACACTTTGTAAATAATCACAACGGTAGAATGAATGTCTACACTTCTGTATATGATTATGATGAGTTTTCAAATAACAGAGGTTTAGAACACACAGTAAGTATTGACCGTATATTTTTAGACATAGATGCACATAGCGGGGAGTTAGAACAGGCTTATGATGATTTGAAAAGATTACATAAGTGGCTTTTAGCGGAAGACTATGTGCATAATTTGGCTTTTAGTGGAAGAGGGTTCTATATTTTTGTTCACGGTCTTAGAACATTTGACTTAAGAAGAGTAAAAGCCTTCTATAATATATGTCATGATGTTATAAACAAGTCAAAGACCTTAGACAGTAGAGTTATTAACACGGCTAGACTAAGAAGAGTGCAAAATACATATCATATGGGTGCTAAAAGGTTTTCAATCAATTTAATTAGTGAAGATTTAGATAATTCGTTAGATTATATACTAAATTTGTCTAAAAAACCAAGAAAAGTAGCAACAAAGTATTATGGAAGTAAGAAAGTTGATTGGCCTGACGTAAAAAAGATGGAAGTAGCGGAAATAGAGATAAAAAGTGTCGAAAGTCCCGCTACTTTACCTATTTTACCCTGTTTAAAGGCCGCAGTTATGACTCATAACCCTTTACACCAAGTTAGACACTATTTAGTCCAATGGTACAATGAAATACTAACAGATATGGTTATTTTTGAAGAAAATTTAGATTGTAGACAAGATGAAGTCGCAGGTGAGGCTTTAAATGACATTGTAAACATTATTTGTAAGGAAATTGATGAAATTTCCTCTAATGAAGATGTTTGGATTGATTATAATGCCCCTAAGACGAGAAAAGCGGTGGATTACGTGGTAAAGAAGAGATATTTAGCCCCATCGTGCCAAACTTTAATCAATAATGCCTACTGTGTAGGTAAATGTTGGAGATACCCAAAGGTGAATAGTAATGATAATTGATTCTAGAGAAAATTCTTCTTTAAGTGAAGAAGTGATTACCTGTTGCGAATTAGCAGGTATAGAGTATGAGAAAAAGTTCATAGAAGTTGGTGATTATACTTTTGGCGATGTAGTAATAGAAGCAAAGAGTATGGCTGATTTCTTAGCCTCAGTTAGAAACAAAAGAATCTTTAATCAGATAAGTAACATGGAAGATAACTATGGAAAGTGTTTTGTTATGATTTATGGTAATATATCTAAGGCAACTGAATATCTTAATACTGTTAGAAATATGACTTACTTTCAACAGAAACAATGGGCTGAAAAACTTAGAAGAATGGTTTATGGTGCTATTTCAGCAATAGCACTAAACACAAATACTACTCCTATCTGGGTTACATCTCATATGGAAGCCGCTAATATCATAACGGCTATGAGATATAACATGGATAAAGATGTAGATTTACAAAAGATGTTACCTAAGAAGGTAAGAAGTGATGATGTTAGGGTTGATATACTAACACAAATAACGGGTATTAGTATAGATAAAGCAAATGCTCTTTTAGAACATTTTGGTTCTGTTTATGAAATAGCAGGACTAGATGTAAAGGATATTATGGTTATAGAAGGAATAGGTAAAGTTACCGCATCAAATATATTAGATGCACTAAGAAGTAGAATAGAGGTGAAATATTAATGCCAGAAGACATAGACGTAGACGAATGGGAATTTTATGAGGCAATAGAAAAAATGTCTCAAGGGGAAGCCATAAAAGAAATAAGAGCAAAGGTGGAACTTCCTCCCATTGTAAAAAGATGGGTTGATGTTGTTTCTGAGTTTTCTTTACATAACCAGTATGCGGCTACAATGGCCTTTTACACTACTGTTGGTCAGTTAGTTAAAGACCATGTTAGAATACCTGTGGGTAAACTAGCGTTAGATACTAGAATACATTTCTGTTGGATTCAAACAGCAAGAAGTGGTAAAACAACAATGTTTGACTTTTTATCCCCAGTATGGGATAGAGCCTTTACTAAGATTAATAACCACCCTTTAACTTTAACTAAACCAAGAGGACCGTTAAATGGAGTTAATGAATTTACTTTATCTAATCCCGATGCCTTTACCGACCAAGCACTTTTAGGGACTATTAAAATAGACCAACAAAATCCAGAGTGGGCTAGGGGAAGAGACCAAGATAACGTAGACTTTGAAGGTAATCCTATACCAGAATTTATTGATGTACCAATTGCAGGTGCGTTATTTGGTTCTGGTATTATTGCCTTTGATGAGTTTGAACATTCAGGTATCTTCAAGGAAACGCAACACAAACAAGATACAGTAATGATGTTTCAAAAGTTCATGAATAGGTTAGATTCTGAAACCCATTTAATCAAGAAAAGATTAACCGAATGGGGGAAAGATTTAGTTGTAGATTGTCAAAGAAGTTTGTGGGCTACAACGTTACCCCCTCAGGGATTAGAAAAGGTTATCCTTACAAAAGGAGTATTCCAAAGAATGTGGTTATATGTTAGAGAAGTTCCTGAATCATTGAAAATGAAAATGGAAGAAGATTACATAGATGCAGTAGGTGTTATAGATGAGTCATCTGATGATACTGATGCCTTCGCAGAAGAGTTTTCAGATATGTTATATGATTTATACAAGTGGTGTAAAGATAGACATGAGAAGACTGGGGATAAAAGAAAGGTTGTCATATGGTCAAAGGATGCACAAGCGGCTTTGAAAGTAGTTTGGAAAGGTATGCGTAAATATATGGATGGTTTTTCAGACCACATATTTGAAGCATTGAATACATTCCTAATGAATACTATTAACAACGTATGTATAGCAGCAGGTATTTGCGCTATTGCTGAGAAGAGTCCCACAATAGAAAGACGACACGTTTTACAAGCAAAAACCCTAACAGATAAAAGTTTTGATTCAATCACAACATGGTTCAGTAATAAATTAAAGAAAAACCCTAAGAGAATACAAGAAAAGGGAAGAGAAGCAGTTATAGTAAAAGTCTTTGATAGTTGTGCTAAAAAGGATGGATGGGTTTCTAAGACACAAATGGTTAATACTTATATGAAAATGACTCAAAAAGGAAGGGCTACTTTTTACAGAGAATGGGATAACGTAGAACACCTTTTTGATGAGAGAAGAATAAATGGTAATCGAGTACAGATAAGGAGGAAAGAAAATGAAAAGTGAAGTGGCAAGACAGATAGCAGATTATCTGAGGAATGAACTAGATGTGGAACAGGTGATTGACCTGTTCTTATATTGTGTGGATGCAGATTTGGCAGAAAAGGTTAATAAACTTGCATCATCTGGTTATGAACATCAAGAGATACTTGATATACTAACGGAGATGTTTAAAAGTGAGTGATATACTATCAATAGATATAGAGACAGCAAATACAGCCGCCGATATAGGTGGATGGCAAAATACCCATATGTGGAAAGTTTCATGTGTAACTACAACTGATGGTATTAATAATACAGTTTACATTGATGAACCTGTACAGATTAATAATGCAGTAGTTAAATCATTGAGGCAATTGAAATATGATTTGGATGACCACTTCCAAAAGGGAGGTAAATTACTGGGTCATAATATTGTGGCCTTTGATTTACCCGCACTTAGGGATTCTATGGACATATATATTACTAGAAAATACCTAGAAGATAGAGATAGTAGGTGTATTGATACTAGTCGGCTAATGACAAAGGCTAGTGGTAAAAGGGTTCAATTAAATAATCTGGCTAAGTGTAACTTAGGTGAAGAGAAAAGCGGTGATGGTTTAACTGCTGTACGTTGGTGGGGTGAAGGTAAATACGAGGAAGTTGCAAAGTATTGCCTGTTAGATTCTCAATTGACCTTGAATGTGTATAACATGGGTATTGAGAATAAAAGTCTTAAATTCTTCGATGAAGATGAAGGCGATTATGTTATTACCAAATTAGATTGGTAAAATTTTTAAGAAAAGACTTTAGGGTGTCTTCCCCATTCGGGGAGGGCATCCTATTTTTTTTGGTTTTTTCTCAATTTTAAACTTAGTTTTTTAGACCTAAAAAATAGACTTCTGGAAATAGCAAATAGTAAAAAGTAAAATGAACATTCTAGGGCAACTAACATAAAAAAACTTTTTCCTGTAAAACACATTTGATTATCGAATGTAGTTATACATATTTCTATCATATAGTTACTCCCTTGTGTTTCTTAAATCTTGCCTAATATCCGCAGACGACTCTATAGACATACCATAAGAGGGTAAGAAATACTCTAAAGCCCCATTAACTAAGTGTAATAAAAAGTAGTGCTCTTCAAATCTATTTATATAATTTTCTACGGCTTTTTTATAGGCTGGTATACTACGCATACTGGGGTGTGTATGTCTATCGCCAGAGAGGGACTCATTTCCAGACATATCTATATTAAGTTTTGGTATTTCTGAGTAATAGAAATTTTTAACAATTTTACTGAAAGCCAAAGTAAAATCCTTTAACGTCATTCCATCCGCCTCCCTTTCTATTTCATTTCTATATACACTAAACATATTTGAGTAAGCAGTAACTAAATGATTAATTCTATTCTTAACGTCATTAAAATTATAACCTTCATAAAATTCCTTTGTCTTTGGGGTAATACTATTTCTAGGTAAATCTAAAGGAGTAAACGAATCATCTAGTTCTCCGCTATCTAAAAACTGTTTAATCCTTAAACCAGTTCCCTTTGTCTTAGGTCTGACTTTTATGAAATCTAAAATTTTCTGATGCTTTTCTTTTGTAGATTCGTCAGTATGATTGTATAAGTTTTCGTCAAACTTTAGAATACTGCGCCAGTCCATTTTAATCACCTAATTAATGTCATAGTAAAACAAACTATCAATTACAACAGTTTCTCCGTTGTCTGTCCGAACACTTTCCTCAGTAGTAACATTAAATTTATCTTTAATCATTATTCCCTTTTCTCTAAAAATTTGTTCAGAAACTTCCATTAGGCTTGATTGTTTCTCACCCTGTTTGGGAGTTTTAACTATCACAAACCCTCTATCTTGACGTGGTAGTTTTTGTGTTTCTGAATATCCACCTATATCAAAATAAACTCTAATACCCTGAGTGCCTAAACTTTTGATAATTTCAACGGCTTTTTCTACTTCTTGTCTAAACTTCGTCATTTCTTGCGACTCGTTTTTATTTTTTCTTCCAAACCCAAATAGGGGTGCTTTTAATACTTCTTTCCAACTCATATTATTCAATTCCTTTATTGCATTGACCCACCACGATTAAGTTCTCGTTGTTCCATTGTGGATTCTGGTACTCCCATCTTACGTTCTAACATTTGCATATACTCATGTATAACTTTTTTATCTTCTGGGTTTGTTTCATTTAAAAATAACTTCATCATTCTAGGGTATTCTTCTCTAGCCTGTTGGTTTTTTATTAGTGTATTTTTCCAATTCATATTATTCATCCTCTGTTATAGGCAGTATTTTTTCTGAGTCTGCCATAATACCCAGATTTACTCTTCTTTCCTCAGCATCCATTAAATTTTTATGGTTCAAGGCTATTATAGCCATTTCCCTATCATGTTGTTGTCGAAGGTGTACTTCTTGTTGATTTAGATTAACTATATCAGGGTGTAAATTAATTTCACCCTGTTGCTCAGACTTCCATAGTTCAAGCATAGAGGTAACAATAAGTAAAGCAGGACCACCAATGATAGCCAATAGAGTAGCGTAGCCATCAATATCATCAATAACCTTTTCATCACCTAGACCCGACCAGATAATTAAACTGGCTAAAGAAACCCACGATAATACAATAGGCACTCCTATTACCAACATCATTTTGTCATTAAAACTTTTATTACCCATTTTTATTCCTCTTTAATAAAATCTTCTATTAATAAAAACTTTTCCATATCCTCTTTCAAACTAAACATATTAATATTTTTACCCTGTTGTGTTCGGTGTTCTGCACTAAAACTTATAGCAAAGTCGCTATCATTTCTCAAAAAATAATCTAATTTATTAGTAGTGGGTACGTTTCTATTCATCGGTGTTACTATATCCAATAGTTGTCTAGCCGTCATAGGTCTGTTATTTTGTTTATTCAAATAATCAATAATTTGTGCCTTTAGTTTAGGTTTAAAGACTTTTGCATTTTTTAATATATCTTGCCATGTCATAGTAAATTCACTCCTGTTAGTATTGACGCACCCGCCAATGTTATGAATAATACGGTTCTTTTTAATAAACCTATGTCCTTTTCGATATGGAAAAGGTGGTTATCCTTGATTGTAGAGACCGATTGGTTGAGTTCTGTAACCTCAGAAACTAACCAATTTATCTTTCCATCCATATCTCTATTTAGGACATCATCTAAATCATCCATATATAAGACTCCCACATTCTACTATTTAAGTTTTAATATCAATTTAGTATGATACACATATACATTGTTGAATTAATGTGAATAACTGTGTATATTTTTCCCGTAGCCAAAGTAAAGCCTGTGGTTTGATTTCCAATAGTAGCCATTTGTGC
>JGI24006J15134_10000484_pt1 | contig 24742 bp, 40 predicted proteins | sample LinPmetageLP53_FD_15134 | JGI IMG/M metagenome (IMG submission 15134)
TGTTGCAGAACGCCCCGCCGAAACTAGAGAAGCGCAAGCCCCTGCAAAACCTAAAAGCCGTCAAGAGAAGGTAAAAGCTGCGGCTGAAAAGGCTGTCGCGAAGATAGCCCCGTCTCAGAGATACTCAGCGGCTTCTCAGACAACGACGATGGTTGCGATGGGTATGATATCACCTAAAATTGTAGCTCCGGTGGCATTAACGGACACGCCGGGGTTCTTTACGGGAACAAAAGTTCCTGATGGGCCTTCCTTAGTAGACAGGATGCAGAACTACACGCTGTTTGGACGGTCAAACGGGTCGCACAATGCCCTTGTAGAGCTAGATTGGAAACGCTGACATGGCTGAAGTTGAGTTTGCGGGTGTTAAGTTTAAGGGCGGCAAGATGCTTGCTGTGGTCATGGGGCTATCTACGTTGGTTGGCGGTCTGTACGGCGCTTTTGAGGTCTACAAAGACTATATGGACATGAAAGAGCAAATAGCGTCGTATAAAGCCCCTGATATGAGCGGTTTTGACAAGAAACTGGCTGTTATGGCTAAAACAATGGGTACAGTGACCAAGGAGATGTCGTCAGTCCGCAACCGGGTGCTTGAAGTACAGGAGATTGTGCGCGACACCCGGCAGGATACGCGATCTGATGCGGCATCTCTGGAAACCTCTATTTCTGCGGTCGATAAGCGGTCGAGAACCCTTGATGCTGATACAAGGGCGGCTCTCCGTCAGGGAGAAAAGACAATCCGCAACATTGTATCTAGTGCAAGCGAACGATTTGACGCTAAGGTCAACAGTGTTGCTTCCTCAACCCGCCAATCCGAGAAGAATATGCGCGACATCGTTGAGTCTGCGGCCACTCGCTTTGATGCTAAGATCAACGGTATCGACTCGAAACTAGATGCTTTTGAGAAGCGTCAAGATAGAAAGCTGCAACGAGCTTTAGACAACCCTTTACTTAGGAAATAATTATGGCAAAGAAATTAGAAGAGAAATCAACCTTCAACGATCTGGATGTCGATGGGGATGGAGTAGTAAGCGATAGAGAGCTTGCAATCGTTGAAGCTCACGACAATCACCGAAAGTACAAGGTTCAAGAAAGAATTGTAATATCAACAGCGATATCTATGTTTGCGTTTACGCTTGCTATGTTCTTTATGGATAACTCTAAGATAAGCGCGATGTCAGGCTTGAGTAATTTATTCTACGTCTCAGGCGGGGGTATTATCGCTGCCTTCTTTGGTTTCCAAGCCATCAAGCCTAAAAAGTAGTGCCTGTCGGGCCAGCATGCAGTAGTATGCCGCCGCTGGCCCTTCGGATATCTCAGCTACAGCTATTAATTCTTCTAAGCCCTTTTCCAATTGATCAACGCGCTGTTGTAGCTGTCGTATCTGCTCCATTCTGCGGTATGCCATAGAGTCGATTATCATTGGAAGCAGGGTCCAGACACCCAAGCAACTAAAGACCACCGCTCGCCTTTAGTAATAGGCGTTATCCGGTGAGGCAGAAATGATGAGAAGGCAATTACGTCACCTTTCTTAAAAGATATAGATGACATTCCATCAGAGAACATTTGAAATTCTCCTCCTTCGTATTCATCATTTAAATTAATAATTATAGATATTTTTCGCAGTGATTCGGTGCCATTGGCTATGTCAACGTGCCAATCATAACCATGAGAAGGCGCAGAGTATTGAAGCAAAGCACAGTTTTCAATCATTCCAGTTAAATTGTAGTTAAATTCCTTATTAGCCTCAGTGACAATCTTACTGATGATTGCATCGGGATGGTGGGTCTCTATGGGGTAGGCCATCACATCTCTTATGGTCGAAACGACCTCATATTCTCCATTCTGATTCCCAACTTTAGCAGAAATCGGCTTTATCTTTTTTCGCAGCTTCAAAAGATACTCGCAGATATCATCTGATATGCTATCAAGCTGCACTACTCCATGAGTAGTAGTATTTGTATGTGGTGTGCAAAAAAAAGACATCAGGGCTATCCCTCGTTACCCTGATGTCATCTGTAGCACACAGGAGCGCCGTAGAGGGAAATCCACGGCTAGAGCGCGATTGGAGTTGTTATGAGGGCCGCGCTTCATCGGTTGTTTCCTTAGACCACTCTTTAATTCTTTCAATAGAGACGTTGTGATCAAGACATAGTTGAGTTAGAAATGATATAGCTTTTTCGTCATTTCGTTTGCAAGCATCAATCAACATATCTTTTATAAGACTTCTTTTCATTGGGTGATCCTATCATGCAATCAGGTTATTGTCGCTGATATCATCTTCATCAATAGTGTGGAAATTAATTGAATCAGCTATTTCCATAGCTAGGTTTGGCCATCGCGACACTAGATGCGTCACGAACTCATCACGCTGATGCTGGCCCATTCTGGCTATATGCTCAACTAAGTCCTGTTTGTTCATACCACCCACCATCATACCGGAGCCGGGGCGGTCATAGCGGCCATAAACAGCCACACAATATAAATGGCACCGAACATTCCGATTAGGGTCGCCAGTTCTAGGGTAAAGGTAAGTGCTTTTTTCATCGTGTTCTCCTGTGTGCAAATCTTGGTGCGAGGGCTTCTAGTGAGGGTGCCTCGCAAACCCGCTAACGTCTTAGTTTAGAGCCGTCTGTTAGCCTAACCACGTTTATACTCGTTCGGCTTGGGAATTAGGCTTCAGCGCAATCCTTCTCTTCCCACAGTGCGCCATCAGATCGTAATTCTCTCCATAAATCTCTGGCTTCCTGTTTAGTAAATCTGCCCTGTATGCCAAGCTCTCCAGTTTCGGCTGTTGACCAAACCTCAACGCCATCACTATCAGGCTTGAACATCCAAAAGTTATGGGTTGTTTCAAGGGTGTGCGTTTTTCTTGCCATCTTATTTCTCCTGTGTGTTCGTTGCTACACAAGGAATATAGTAGATGCCGGACACTGTGTCAACGATTATTTCTGTATGAACCAAAAATATTTTCCGACATCAGCGTGGCATGATTCGCAGCGCAGCGATGACCAAGCAAAGTTTCGTGCTAAAGTTTTGGCCCCACATTCGGGACAAAATATCTCTTTCCCCTTTTTCCCTGCGTGACACCATTTTGGCACCCTCTTGTAAAATTTAAGATTAGGGTTCCATTGCTGCATCTCTGCGATGTATTTTGATTTCTTCCTTACGCCAAAACGATTTAACAACCACTCAAGCATTATCTTTGACCTCCTCAAGTGCGCCGAATCCGTAAGGGTGAAACAGATCAGGTGCTTTTAACACCCATAGATGATCTTCTTCGCCCCACGGGATGGCTCGGCTTTGGTGCGGGTATAGCTCAACCGCTTCATGGTCATTGCCGACTACTACGTTTTTAATATCTTGCTTATCAACCCACGATATCGGCATTCCATCAAATCGGCTTATAGCCAACCAGATAAGGGTATCTTTGACTAAATCTAAAAATAGTGGGTTGAGTCTGTGCGGCATATCCTTAACAGAGTCCCGCCGTATACATTGATAGTTGGCGTCAGAATAGAAGTCCGCATTGCGGCGGCTCTTCCATTCCGCTTTTATCATCTCGTTTGATATCTCAGGCGCTTTCATCATAACCAAGCGAACCTTTAGATCAGCCTTGAAAATATCAAAGTTTGGCGTCGGGTTAGGTATTTTTTTCATATTGGGATGATTGGGATGATGTCCAAGGCTTTAGGCCAGTCCGCCCAAGCATCCACCTTTGAGTCATGCAGTTCATAATACTCTGCATGTCCAGACCCTTCGCATTCGTTGCAAGTCACATCCCTGCTAGAGGGATCATTGGGGTGGCGGTCACTAACAATGCCTTGGGACTCACAAGCATCACAAGGGGCGATAATTTTGAAATTGTGTATTGAATCTGTCACTAGCTTTCTCCTGTTGTGCAAAAATTATTATACACACAATTCTGATTGAATCAACCCTTATTTGGGGTGCATATCAATTTCATATCCTAGCTCATCAAGCCACTTCTCGACTGTTTTGATGCTAGGGGAGCTTTTGCCTTCTTCAAAATTGTAGATTGTATTGGCTCCTGTCCCCGTAAGCCCCGCCAGAGCTTTTTGCGATAGTTTTGATTCCATTCGCAATGCCTTGAACTCAACTCGCATCCAATCTTTTTGCTTGCTCATGCGGCTTCTAGTTCCTTCCATTTTGTTGAGCTAATCATGGCTTTGACCTTTCGTTCCCGCTCTTCTTTCAATTTGAAATTACTTCTATCTTCAATGGAATCGCGGCAATGGGTTGACCATGCTGTCGCGGCTTGAAAAGCGCACCACAAGGAACCTGAAGCTCCTTTGCGTCCGTAATCACCAGACCCATGAAGTTGCTGCGCCTCAGACTGAAAGTTTTCTGTGAGATGCGATAATTGCTTGATATTATGCTGACCTTCTCCCGCCATAATCTGCGCTTCAGACTTAGGGTACTTGACCAGCGTTTTCTTGAACAAATCTAACGCTTGCTGGTCACTGACGGGTGTGTTCCACCACTTCTCAAACAGCGGCTTATCAGACAATACAGCTTCAGCGGCCACGCGAATTTTCTTAACGGCGGATTCAGAGTCAAATCTTGCGGTATGCCTGTTAGCAGAATAAGAAAGTTTTTGACCGCTAACTAGCGTATTGAAACAGACGCTATTCATCCAACCAAAAAACGACTGATATTTCCACACCTGATTGTAACTATTTCTAGCTACATATTTTAGATACAGATCGTGATTGCCAATCTTCATGTGATGGCTTTTGAACAACACCTCTATGGATGCCATAGCTCCATCATTGATTGAATCAACTTGCATCTCAACATTATTCATATCAATGCCGGTGCCATCTATAGCTTCCAGTGATGTCACGAACGCATCTGTGTGCGATATGGGTTTATATCTCGACTTGTGAATAGCGATTGGAGTTGCGGGGGCGCGATCGGTCCGCACAAGCTGTCTGCCCATGTGTTCGGGTATTCCTGATATATTTCTCATTTCTACAGGGAAGCGAAGAGGCTGCAATTGTTGCAATAATTCTTGATTCATTTTGTCACCTTTACCAGTTGATAATTGAATGTCCACGATTGGACAGGCATTTGTTCATTGGATTGTATCCTTCAGGAACAGACCCTTTACCGCAATCCGTCCAGCATACATTTATACCCAGAAAACGAAAATTATTTCTTTCGTATATTGGAGTGCCGCCGTATTTATCGGCTTTGGCTATCAGCCTTTCACACTCCATTTGATCGCGTATGATTTCTTTGGGTTCTTTAGAGCCGCGTGGATCAACCACCGGCTCCCATTTTGAAGCGCACCCCGTTAAAGCCACGCATGCTGCAATCATTAAGAGTCTTAGCATGGCGTACTTTCCTTCAGCCGCCATACTTTGATATCTCTAGCATGGGCAGACACTTTTTTAGATTGCACATAGCTACCTGTGAAATTCCAATCATTAGCTTTAAATATTGACCCAGCAGCATTTCCTAGATCGCTGTAAGTGTAACCCCTATCAGTCATGACCTTGGCTACATCATCGGCGGTGCAGGTCCCGAATCCTTGATGCTCCGCGTACCAAATAGCGCAATCACGCGCTATGTTTAGCAACGCTTTTCGGCTATTAGCAGAGGTTTCCATGCCCTTTTTTTTGAGATGTATTGCTTCTATGTAATCAAAAATGTTTGGTTGTTTGTTCATTATCTATCGCTCCTGTGCTGAAGTCTAAAGTCTTTAGTGATGGTTCCTAGCTTGGGGTCTCCTCTTAGATGTGAATTTATCCATACTCTTTCGCCAGTTTTGTAGCGCCGCCAGTGACCTCTGACACTATGCTGTCGGCGGCTGCTCTCATTCATTTCTCCAAAGCCCTTGGGCGTTATCGTTACGCCCTGCCATTTAGGAAGATCAAGCGCCACCTCAATATGCGAGTGTCCCTTGTTGAACTTGCCGTATTTGTAACGCTGCTTTCTCGCGGGTTCATGCGGCGTTTTTATGACCCAATCGTAATTCAAGAGCGCCATAACAGTTATCAGGAAACGAGAGTCGCCTCTTGTCATGTCCATTCCGGCTTTACTGAGGTTTCTCATTCCATCTTCTGTCCAAGTCTTATGATACTGTGGGTAAAAAACAACACCGGCTCCTTGGATTAGCCTAATGTGGTTTAGCAGCTTTTCTAGTGATGGCTTGTCATGCTCTCCTTCTTTTTTTATCCACCATTCGCCAAGACCATCAATTGTGGCTAAGATTTCGTCTGTGCGAGCTTTCTTTGCCTCATGGTCAGTTGCCTTGGTGCCAGTGTAATCTTCTCGGAATTTTCTATGGTCTTCTAAGGTAAAGCCACTTGTTTCAGATAACACAGCAAATTGAATTGAGAGGGGCGATGCCGTCGTGGTATTTTTATATTCTTCGTCAAACCCAATGAATGGATTAGCTATAATAGACTCTTGCTTGTGTGGAGTGATGCTCTCATCATTATGCAAAAGGTATCCGACGTGGTTAGCAATCGTATCCCAATTTGGTTGCTGTACTTGTAGATCAATATCATTGCCGACTTTTAGCATCGCCTGTTGTCTAGCGATTTCATTCCATTCAATCCAAACGAACTCATGCGGCAAACGGAAAAGCTCATATTGAGATAGTAGGTCTGATGCGCTTGCCCTCATAGATGCCTCAAGAGCGAAGGCGGTGAAGTCATCATCTAAAACAAACCGACCAGATGATCTCATCATCCTTTTAAGGCCCGTGCTATGTTGGGATAGCTTGGAATTGTGTCTTAGGCTTTTGGCGCTATGTATCCCCTTAGTTGGATTACCAAGGGCAGCTATTACATCATCTGCAAAATGAAAGGTCATAACTTGTTCTCCTGTTGTGCAATTGTGCTTATAAAACAGAAGAGGACAGGGTGTCAACCCTTTTTTGTGGTTTTAGTCTGAGTACGGCATGGGGGTTCTAGGTACAGCAGGACTGTATTCCCTGTAGCATTTGCGGTTTATATCGTACTCGAAAACAGCCTCGCCTAGATTGCCGTAGTATCCCTGCTCTCGCACCTTCTTTGTGCAAACCACCGTCTTTCCCTCATCAAAGAGGCGGTGAACAACAAGGCCAACATCAGCCATATTATTCCAGTGAGCGGCACCGCTAATGTCGTACATACCCGGCACTGGGTAGCTCCCATCATCCTTCCGCATCATCTTAGATGGGTGCGCCACAACCCACATTATGATGCCTTGGTTTCGGCAGAATGCCTTACAAGCCGAGATCAAATCTCTTATGTGTTCGTCTTCGCGTTTTCCGGCGCTTCTGTTGGCGCTTATCTCATTATAGGGGTCTATAACCACCCCATTGATTCCATGCCGTATACAGGCCGCTCTAGCCTTTTCTAGGAGCCAATCAATCGTAGGCACACGGTCCTTACTCTCTATGAACTTGAAATGCTCATCTATGAAACTAACTGCGCCTTGCAAATCCTCTGGAGTCATGCGTTCAGATGGCCCCATATCAAAAGGTTTCTCTGTGTAAATCTCTGCCAGCCGCCTAATGTGATAGGTGCTGGAATGCTCCGGCGAAAACAGGGCAAACTTCCAATTGTGTAGCTTGGCGGTGTTTATCAAAAGCTGGTCAATGAAATTAGACTTGCCGTGATTTGGTATCCCGGTCACTACATGGAACGTGGCGGGTAGAAGGCGGTAAATCGTATCAAGCTGTTCAAACCCGGTGCTGAAAGGCTTCACCTGTTTACCGGCGTATAAGTCCCATACATCAGTAAGGTAATCATTCGCCCCATACACGCCATCAATGGGGTAGTGCGTTGCGTATTGGATGCACTCTTTAAGCACTACTGCGCCGTGGTTTATCAGGCACTCGTTTGCATCCTTGCATTGAACATCATTTAATGAAGGCCACTGGACTTTGAGACACTTATCTTTGCCAAATCTGTGCGCCAGTTCAGCCGCTAGGGCTTGCCCTGCTTCATCCATATCTACAGCAATATAAACGCTTCTCATTTTTTCTAGCTTGTCGCACTCCGCTAGAGCAGCAAATCGCTTGTCATCTTCACGGTACTTCGCTTCCTTGGGAGCGCCGTCAGGTAAAGACACAGCATTTTTTATTCCAGCTTCCCAACACGCCAGCACATCCATCTCACCCTCTACAAAGACAATGCTATCGCCTTCTACTGCATCAATGTTGAAAAGGGTTCGTTGGGCGCTAGCCTCTTGCTGAAACTGTTTGCTATGGGATCGGTATTTTACGTTCACCACTTCCCCATCTAGGTGGTAAGGAAAAGAGACGGCTTCCTCTGGCCCGTCACCAAAATTCTTCATGGCGGTGAAAATGCGAAACGCTTCTGTGGTATCTTTGCTTATTTTGCGGTCAGCAAAAAAGCTATCCGTTTGGCTTGTTACCTTGAGCGCGTCAGGCACCCGTGGTTTTTTATAGGTCAATTTAATCTCCTGTGTGCGTTGGGAGCTTGATATATTTCCGGCGTGTTCGCAGTTGTGGCATAACCACACTGCGCCGCCATCATTATCAACGGTAACAGAAAGGGGCTTGTCGAGCTTGTTTCTGCTCTTGCGAGTATGTCGGCAATTCGGGCAATACGTTTTGTAGTTTCCCGGTGTAGTGGTCTTTAACTCAATGCCGTTTTCGCGCAGCTTCTCTGAAATCATCCAGCTAGTTCTGAAAGGCTTTTAGCAGTCGCAAAGGTAGGCTCGGATTGCGTGACACTATGGCCATGTAAACTAGTATTATTATTAGTTTCATCGGCCACCCTGTCATTAATGCCAGCAAGTCCTTTAATATTGCGTAAATCAAGAGAGTACACGTTCTTTTTTTTCCTTCTATCTTGGGTGTCGTGTTGTTGTGTCCAACCTAATAAACCCATTTCCTGAAGATCGCAAAGGCATCTGTAAACGTGCCGCTTAGAAAGTCCGGTATCCTTGGCTATGGTAGCCTGTGAAGGGAAACACACCCCCTTATCACTTGCCCTGTTAGCTAGTGCAATAAGGGTTATCTTCTGCGCGGAAGAAATTCCCTTGGCTTCAATTGAAGATATAACATATGGAAATGACATTTTTTACTCCTTTGTGCCATGTTGTCATGTACCACTACATTATGGGGAGTATCCAGTCAACGGCTTAATGAAAATTATAACTTTAGATTTCAAGTCATAATTCCAAGCAGCGGATAAGCTGTGAACAAGGTTGTCATCTTCTAAGACTGAGGATAGCTGCAACAGATCAAGGCATGGCTTAATTCTGTTATCTAAATCCCGTTTGCGTTTGTCTGGAACCCCAACGGAAAGGGTCACATGGACGGGGCAGTGAATGGTGGGGTGTTTCCAATCATGGCGTATCTTAGCGGAGCATTCGTTAAGCCATGCTCTATATTCGTTGGATTTGACAGGTCTGGATTTGTAATATCTCCACAGCCTGTTAGCTGATGGCGGATAAGGTATTTCTATTGTGCCGCTTTGTGACTGCATTGTAATGATCCTCGGCAGTGACCCTATGTTTGGTCGCCGCCTTAATACGTTCAGTGGCGATGTACCCGGCGTAACGCTCACCTCTCGCCCACTTCTCAACAGAGCGCACGGAAAAGCCCACCTCAGACGCAAAATCAGCGTAGGTCATTCCGTTTTCATTAAGGTAATCAAACAAGAGCATTCCAGACAGTACCACAGAAAGGGGTTGTAACAAATTGAAACATAATATATAAAACCAGATGAAAGGGAGAACGTATGAGTAATAACGCATTTGAAACGCATGGTATTGACCATTTAAGCCCATCATTTATAAATTCGTGGGTATCTACGCCGTGGGCTGCAATTGGAAAGTTAGCAGGGCTTAAAAGCTCTGGCGGACCGGCGGCATATCGCGGACTCTCCGCAGAGGCGGGTCTGGAGCTTGCTCTTCAAACAGGCAACCTTGAAGCCGGTATATTTAAGGCGCAATCAAAATTTGATGAGTTTGTGCATGGTAATCCAGCCGGGGATAAAGAAAGAGCAACGCTGCCAAAATATGTAGAAAATGCGTACACCGTTTATGAAGGTCTTGGAGAGCCGGAACAATATCAGCAGAAAATTGTTTTTGAGCATGAGGATTTGCCCATCCCTTTCGTGGGATACATAGACTTCATTTACAAAGGGCAGATACGCGACCTTAAAACTGTGGCCAGAAATATGTATTCAAGAGGGCCATCAATCGCGCATTGCCGACAGTTGGCAGTTTATGGGTTTGCATATCCAGAATATGACTTGTGGCTAGACTACGTTACGCCAAGGGAAGCCATATCGCATCGGGTGGCAAACAAAGAGGCTCACCAAGCAACGGTCATGAAGATTATTTATGGCCTTGAGAAGTTTCTTTCACTTAGCACAGATACACAGGAGCTTGCGTCAATTCTGACGCCAGATACAGATGATTGGAAATTTAACAATGGAATACGAGACCAAGCAGATGACATATGGCCAGATGTCCTTATTTGATTTAGTGGAATCAGCATCAGGGGTGAAACTCCATACAGCCATGATAGAAGCCCGTTCCAATTTTGATCCGTTAGCTAAATCTGGAGTTAATTCATACTTCAAGTCAGGCAATAAAGAGCATCGTTTCTCGACGCTTAAAGATATTGAAGATGCAATAACGGGTGCATACACCGCGCAAAGCCTTTCAGTGCGCCATCAGGTTTTGGCGGTTCCAATGAACGGACAGCTTTCGAATGTATTGCGTACCACGATTGAGCATGCGCCATCAGGCGAGTTTGTCAGCAGCATCATAGTAATGGAAAATGCAGGGGGTCCGCAGAACACAGGATCACAAATCACCTATTACCGGCGCTATAATTTGATTTCGCTGCTCAACCTTGAATCAGATGACGAAGATGATGGAAACGCAGCGCAGGGGAACAAGGGAGATAAGGCGGCACCCAAGACCAAAACGCCGTCGCGAAGCTACGAGGTGTTCGGGTTAGATGGTAAGGTAGATAAGACTTTTACTGATTGGAACTCGTTTACAAAGGCAATCCAGCCCATTGATAAGTTTTCTCATAGCGAGGCGTGGGTGACTGAACAATGCAAGATGCTGAAAGAGGTGTCGGCTTGGGCTAAGAGTCAAACTAAAGATCAGGATGACAAGGTTGCTGCCTTGCTTGGAAAGCTCTCAGATGCCGCTGGTAAATTGAAAACAGAAATAGAAGGGCAGAATGCATAATGGCTAAAAGAAATCTTGACGCGGCAATAATTGAGGCCGTGAAAACACGAAACGCTGAAGCCGTTGATGTAATAGCCGAGAGCATGATGTTTGTTAATGGCTGGACCTATGAACGTCTTTATCGAAAGGCAAATGACCTAACAGGGATAAGCTCTGGAGATTGGCACGAATTAATTCAAGAGGGGGGTTAGTGTGACCAAGCGACAATCTGAGGCATTGGCTTTTATTAAGGCGTTCTGGAAAGAAAACAATCACTCGCCTTCATACGCTGAAATATCCGCTGATTTAGGAGTGGCAGCTTCTCATTGTTGGGAGCTTGTACATCAGTTGCATCTGCGGGGTTATGTTAAAGTGATGCCGGGAAGGCACAGATCAATCACAATTAAGGAAGTATAATGGCTGATTATGACAACACTAATAGCGGCGCTCTGTACCCTATGAGGGACCACTATGAAGTTATCCGACAGGGTGCTGTCAATATGGATGGTACTGATCACCGCATCATAGCGGTTAAGCGGAACAACAAAGAGGGACAGCCTATTATTGAACTATATCGGGCAATCGGCACAATCAAAAAAAATGAGAATAAATCATCCGATAAGCACCCAGATAGCAAGGGCATGGTGGAGGCTATCTCAGTTGATTCGGTAAAATCAATCGCGGCTTGGAAGAAGACAAGCAAGGCTGGCAATGAATATACGTCACTTGCTGTATCTGATATCCAGCCGAGAACGGATCAACCTCAACCAGAAAACAACACTTCGTTTGATGACGAGATACCATTTTGAAGGCACAAAGGCATCTCGCTCATGTCCGTGAGAATGATTGCGCTGTAGGCGTAAATTCGAAATCGGATTGTAACGGAGGAGTTCAAGCACATCATTTGATGCGTCCGTGGTCTGGTGTGCGGGGCATGGGAATGAAAGCGGGAGATGAGAACGCCATACCATTATGTGCAACCCATCATTCTGAACTTCACCATAGGGGGGATGAATTGGCTTTTTTTTCAGAGTCAGGATACAGCCCTAATTATGGCAAGGCTCTGGCAATGGGTCTTTGGTTGGCATCTCCATATTATAAGGAGTCTGATAAATGAATGATGAAAAAGTGATAACCGGAACCTATGCAGATTTTAAGATTATAAAAACACGCAAGGTTGCTCAGATGGTCGTGGAGTTTCCAATAGAGCAAGCCGAGAGTTTTGTAAGCAAGCTAGGACTTCCCAAGCCGCACGAAGAAATGTGGGTCGCGGTAGCGATGTTAAAATCTGTATCAGTTCAGACAAGTGGTAAGGCGACCGGTGCTATCCAGCAAGCCGGTATACTTTGTAAGGATGTCTCTTTCGGAACGTGGCTGCGTGATACCAAAAAAATGGAAATCAATCCGGCCAATGAGGTGGAGGTACAAGACGCCTTGAGGACTATCTTGGGTGTTTCCTCAAGAGCGGAGATGAGAGACAACGATCAGGCGTTAGCTATATGGGAGAGGTTATATGATCAGTATCGTGATTCAAGTCGGTAGAAAACGTGATCACCAATTTTGGCAGTCGGCTCTTGGCCTTTCGCCCATGATGGTAAAATGTGTCGGGTGTGGTAATGCGTGGCCCCATTCGTAATATCACTAACATCAGATTTCATCAGATAGATCGTGATGTGCATGGCCTTTTCAAAAGCGGCCTTATCCGTAGGGTCATCAGATTTGCCATCGCAGTACCACGAAAACTGACACTGATGGCGCTTGGGAAATCCAGATGAGTATGTCCTAGCATCATAAACGACCTTACATGGAGTGTCTGGATACCTATCGTCTATGGTGCGATTTACCACGACTTGAGCAACAGCAAGCTGTCCTTCAAGGCTCTGGTTTCTAGCCTCAAAATAAACATTTAACGCAAGGCACATCAAAGCATCAATTAACATGCTGAATTATAAGCATAATTATTTTTTAAAAAAAGCAATATAATCGTTGACACCATGTCACGCATTTCGTATATTCCTTGTGTAGCAACAAACAAGCACACGGGAGTTAGAAGATGTTTTTGGGAACGCAACGCAGATTCGGAGTTGAGCTTGAGTTCGTAGGTGTAGACCGCGCAGAACTCGCACGGGCCATTTCAGCACAGGGCGTTGATTGCATGGTTGAGGGTTATAACCACCGTACGCAGAGCCATTGGAAAATTGTTACCGATGCCTCATGCGGTTATGAAATGGTTAGCCCGATCCTTCAGGGCGAGAGCGGTTTCTTTGATCTCAAAATTGTTATGGATACCATGACCGAGATGGGGTGCCGCGTTAACCGCCAGACCGGCGTTCACGTTCACCTTGAAGCTGCTGACCTTACTGCGCTGGATGTGAAAAACATTGTGAAGCGTTACAGCGACAACGAGGCGGAAATTGACTCTTGGTTCCCGCGCAGCCGACGCTCAGACAACAACACATATTGCAGAAGTGTGGAGACCGGCATTTCCGAGATACGCGGAACAGATGAGTCTTTGGATGCCCAGCCAGCAAGAGCGACCACTCGGTTTCTTAATACGCGGTTTACTAAACTGAACCTTGCCAGCTTGGACCGTTATAATACGATTGAGTTTCGCCAGCATGCCGGTTCCACAGATTACGCCAAGGTCTCAAACTGGATTTTGTTTCTCCAGCATTTCATGGAGCAGAGCGCCAAGATGAAAAACGCGGGTGGCCCTAACATGAATGTGCGCCGCTCAAAAAGCCGGGTTTACGACGAAGTGAGAACACAGATTGAAACGGCGGGTGGCCAGATGCGTCATGCCGGTGGACAGAATTGGAAAGTAACCAGCCCTGATGGCGCTGTTCATATTTTCACTATTGAGCAGTTGGATGCGCTTTATGTTGGCAACCCATATCGGGGGCGGCGTGTTCTGGATGTGAATACAATGAGGGATTTCTGGAGCGTAGTAATTGGTACGGCAGAAGTAATAGACGATTCTCTAAATGCAGAGATACCGACTAGCGTAGTAGAGTTTTTTGAAACCCGCCGCGAAGCACTAGCGGCGTAGCACACAGGAAAAAAGCAGATGTTATATTTAGCATACGGATCAAACCTTAATCTTGATCAGATGGCTGTAAGATGCCCCGACGCGGAGCCGCTTCACGGGATACAGTTAAACCACTTCAAGCTGATATTTCGCAATGTGGCGGATATCACAGAAGAAGAAGGGGCGTTAATAAATCTTGGAGTATTTAGCATAACGGATGCGTGCGAAGAGGCGCTTGATAGATATGAAGGGTTCCCAACCCTCTATACCAAAATGTATCTGACTATGGGGGGTGAGGAGTACATGACTTACACGATGCATAAAGATGCGATAGCGCCGCCTTCATCTGGATATTATGACTGTATAAAACAGGGCTATCAGGATTGGGGGTTTGAAACAGACTTACTTGAAGCCGCGCAAAGAAACAGTTTTGCTCGGCATTGGAGGCTTGGGTAAATGACAGCGTAACCACGAAAAGGGGTGACAATAAAAAGCGGGACGGTTATNATAAGCCGTTCCGTTTTTTTATGACTGAGGTTCGAGATCGCAATGGCTACAAAAGCAAAAGGGTCAAACAAGATTGAGTCAATTAAGAAGAAGACATCAATCGGCCAAAGCGTTCGATCCAGACCTACGAACAAGCACAAGCGCCGCAACTTCAAACGATACAGAGGGCAGGGCAAATGAGTGATCCCGCTAGCAAGGTTGAAAGCCATCCAATTGAGTCGCTGGTTCCGTATGACCGCAACCCAAGGATGCACCCTGACTCTCAGATTGAGCAGCTAGCGAATAGCATCAGGCAGTGGGGCTGGACTGTTCCAATACTTATTGATGACGCTAGCAACGTGATAGCGGGGCATGGAAGGCTTGAGGCAGCTAAGAGGCTAGGGATGGAAGCAGTCCCCTGTGTGGTTGCCTCTGGGTGGACTGAAAACCAGCGCAGAGCATACGTCATTGCTGATAACAAGCTAAGTGAAAACTCAGCATGGGATGACGGTTTGTTCTATAGGGAATTGACGGCGCTAAGTGAGGCAAATTTTGATTTGAGTCTTACTGGCGTTGAGGGTTTTGAGGTTGTTGATTTCCAACCAAACGTAGACCCCTCATTTAGTCCATATAATGTTGATGATGTAAGTCTGGATCGTGCATCAGATAATATGACTTCTCAGATTAACGGCATACAAAATAGCAAAGCTGAACAAGGAACAGAGGTGATGTGTCCGCATTGCGCTGAAACTTTCATATTTACGGGATCATGACTCNAGATCAATTTCAAGAGTGCGTGTCTGGCAAGAAGTGGCGCTTTGCCAAAAGTATGCCCTCAATACCGCATGAATACACACGGGTGTCTGAATGGGCATCAAAATCAGATTTTGAAAATGCCGTGATGTGCATCAGAGAACACGGGATCACCGAGGCATTTTATAAGCGTAGATATATTTATCTATATGTGGGCGGCTACAAATACTGGACTATGGGCGCTTCAGCCCATGAAACGGAGATCATAAACAGGGCCGCAGTGAATGGATGAGATGTATCACACTGCTTTGAAGAGCAAGTTTGATACAAAGGATGTTGCTGTATCAACTAGAGTAAGCGGTGATGGATATGTTTTTCTTCAGAGTGATCTGATGGTTGACGGTATCCCTGACGAGGTGGCTGATTGTGATGTTATCTATGGTGAGCCACCTTGGCCTCATGGGTTTAAGGTTTTCAATGACAGAGCAGAAGTCAGTGACAGGCGTACATATCAAGAATTTGCTGATGTTCTAGGTTCTGAGATAAAGCGCATCAGAAAGCCCTTCTATATGACGCTGGGCAAGACCTTAATGAGGATGCTTCCATCCCATTCTGGAAGTTTTCCGGTTAAGCTCAACGGCGCAGATGCTTTTATGGTCTGGTGGTTTGATAAGTATGATGGCCCACATGACACCAATATATCCGTCTGTAAGGCGCTAGGGGCGCGATACAGAAGCATGGGTGATTGGTGCTGCGGTTATGCCACCCCACTGCTCACCTTTAATGAGGGCGGCGGAAAACACATTGTCGGGGCTGATTATGACGGTAAGTGCATAACGGTTTGCGGCGAAAGGATGAGTCGTTGAAAATATACTTAAAAAACAACGTATGGGATGCCGCGCTGAGTAGAATAAACAGGGTGTTTGATGAATTTGACAATGTAGTGATTTCAACATCAGGTGGCAAAGATAGCACTGTAACCATGCAGTTGGCCTTGATTGTCGCAGAGCAGCGCGGGAAGCTTCCCTTGAAAATGATGTTCTTGGATCAGGAAGCAGAATACGGCATGACCATTGAGTATATGCGTTTGGCTATGGCGGACCCTCGCGTTGAGCCATTGTGGATACAGGCACCCATAAAGCTGTTCAACGCAACCTCTATGGATGAGCCGTGGCTAATGTGTTGGGACGAGGATGAAGAGTGGATGCGTCCTAAAGAAGACATAAGCATTAAAGAGAACGTGTTCGGCACTGATAGGTTTCATGACATTTTCCCTAAAATGCTGGCGCATTGGTTTCCAGATCAGAAAGCTTGTTATCTGGCTGGGGTAAGAGCAGAGGAAAGCCCGCAGCGTTTAGCGGGCCTGACCACAGGTCAAACCTATAAAGAGATCACATGGGGAAAGGTGCTGGATAAAAAGAAAGACCACTATACGTTCTATCCGCTCTACGATTGGTGTCTCAGTGATGTATGGAAATCTATACATGATGGTGAATGGCCGTATTGTCGTATCTATGATGAGTTATATCGTTACGGACAGGCTCCTCATAAAATGAGGGTCTCAAACCTTCACCATGAAACAGCAGTACACAGCCTTTTCTTTTTGCCTGAGGTTGAGCCTGACACATGGGGCGCTCTTACTAAGAGACTTAAGGGCGTTAATCAGGCAAAGCATATGCAGAAGCATGAGATGTTAGCGGTTAAGAAGCTGCCGCCTATGTTCAAAGATTGGAAGGAATACAGGGATTATCTTACAGATAATTTGATAACTTTAGAGGATCACAAAACAAGGTTTAAAAAACAGTGGTCGCGTATGGATGATCTATATGACGAATTACGCAAGCCGGATGAAATGTACCAGAAGCAAATAGGGTCACTTCTCGTCAATGATTGGGAGTTTGTGAAAATTGCAGGGTATTTGAATAGCCCATCAATCATAGCTTACAGGGATTGGAAAAAGGGTAATTTGCATGCTCGGAAGCGACCGCCTCAAAATTTAGTGCAGATAAAGGAGAGATACTTAAATGTCGGATAGTCCAGACTTCTCACATCATCCCATCAATGATGTAAAGTGGGTTCCAATTGAGAAGGTTGAGGCCAATGATTACAATCCTAATACCGTGGCGGGTAAGGAGATGGGATTACTGCATACCTCAATTAAGCATGATGGTTATACCCAACCAATTGTTACGGTCTATGATCCTGACAGGGATATGTACGTTATCGTGGATGGTTTCCATAGATACTTTACCTGCAAAAATAACAAAGACATTAAAGACAGCACCCACGGTCATCTGCCCATAGTAGTTCTAGATAAAAGCATAAATGACAGGATGGCATCTACTGTTAGGCACAACAGGGCGCGAGGCGCTCATAGCGTTACGGGGATGTCTAATATGGTGTTCACTATGCTAGAGAATGGATGGGCAGATGCAGATATATGTAACAAGTTGGGCATGGATGCTGATGAACTATTGAGGTTGAAACACATCACGGGGTTCAGCAAACTATTCAAGGATGCGAAATACAACAAATCGTGGGTATCAAAACATCAGATATTGTTGGCTAAAGAAAATGGTGTTAAGGCATAGTAGAGGTACAAAATGGAACAGAGTGATAACGAAGAAGCCAAGTCCATCAAAATGACTGAGGCTATGAAAGAGGACATACGCCGTGAGTTCATACACGGTCATACTGATGAAAACGGGGCTTTTGACTATCCAAGCATTGACTCGTTAGTTCAGAAGTATGGGGTTCCTCGTACCACTCTCTATCGTTACGCCAGCAAAGAGGATTGGCAGAGGCAGAGAAACCACGTTCAAACAGATATTGATGAGCGCATTAGGGCTACGCGCTTGAAGGATTACGTTGAGCATAGCAACCGCCTAGATGATAACGCTCTAAGGCTGGCGCAGAGCTTAATGGCTAAAGTGGCGCGAAAGATCACAGAAGATGAGCAACAGCTTAGAAATGACCCTGATTACGAAGGCATGGCAGCAGGGGTGCTAGACAGGTTGGCATCTGTTGTGGGTCAGGCGCAGAAAATAGGCAAACTTGCCCTTGGTGAGGCCCAAGAGATATCAAAGGTATCAACTAATGTTGCAATCCCCGAGTCCTTCCGAGAAATTGCTGACGAATTGGACGCGATTGCCGCAGCCAAGTCACAGAGCGGCAACCACACTATACAGTGATTGGATACACAAAACCTCTCGCCCAGAACAGGTAACGCCACCGGGGGATTGGGATGTATGGCTAATCCTCGCTGGCCGTGGTTGGGGTAAGACCCTAACCGGAGCTATGGATGCGTTGCTGTACGCCCTCAAGAATCCAGAATCACAGGTAGCAGTTGTTACTCCTACCTTTGGGGATATACGAAGGGTGGCCTTCGGCGGCGTTTCCGGCATGCTCAAGCACCTTCCTCGTGAGTGCCTTATGTCAGGCCGTGGTCAGGGATACAACACCACAGCAAGCGAGATACGACTGTTTAACGGCAGTAAAATCATGGGCTTTAGCGCAACGGAACCAGATAGACTTCGTGGCCCGCAGTTTCATAGGGCTTGGTGCGATGAGTTAGCGGCTTGGCAGTACCCAGATACATTTGATCAATTGCAATTTGGGCTGCGTCTTGGGGATAAGCCTCAGTGTGTTATCACGACCACACCTAAACCAATACCAATGATAAGAGATTTAGCAAAACGAACTAACATATGTATCACAAGAGGTAGCACTTTTGAGAACGCCGCTAATCTAGCCCCATCAGCGTTGGCTATGCTGGAAGCCAAATATGCGAACACAAGGCTAGGGCGGCAAGAATTGTACGCTGAAATTATAGATGACATAGAGGGGGCTTTGTGGTCTCATTCCATGATAGAGGATCACAGAGTTACAGAAGCTCCAGAAATGCAGCGTATTGTGGTTAGTATTGACCCTGCCGTGACATCTGGAGAGAACAGCGACGAAACTGGAATAATTATATCTGGAAGAGGCGTTGATAATAGATATTATGTCATTGATGATATCTCTGGTAGGATGTCACCTGATGCGTGGGCGCAGAAAGCAGTTAATGCGTACCATGAGCATGACGCTGATAAAATTGTAGCTGAAGTTAACAACGGCGGCGATCTTGTAGAGCGTCTGATTAGAACGGTTGAGTCGGGAGTGCCGTATAAAGCGATAAGATCATCCCGTGGAAAGTTTCTTAGGGCAGAGCCTATATCTGCTCTATATGAGCAAGGCAAGGTCAGTCACTTGGGCGTATTTAGTGAGCTAGAGCAACAGATGTGCGGCTACACACCGGAAACAGCCAAATCACCAGATAGGCTTGATGCCTTGGTTTTCGGTATCACTGAATTAAGCGCCTCAAGCGGGCAAGCGATGTGGAGGGTATCCTGATGGGCCTTAAAGAAGCATGGGGTGCGCTATTTAACGCCCCTCAAAATCAACTGAGGCAGATCAAAGAGGGGCCAGTTGTTGCGTATGCGAATGTAGGCACAAGGGTGGCCCCGAAAGAACGGTATGACCAACTTGCTACAGATGGGTATATCCAGAACGCTATTGTCTATCGTTGCGTTAATGAGATAGCGCAGGGTGCGGCGGCTGTTAAGTTCCAGCTAATGCGTGGAGATCAGCCTATTGATGATAGCCCAATACTAGACCTACTGAGCCGACCCAATCCTATGGCCAACGGGTCAGAGTTCTTTCAAGAGGTCTATAGCTACCTTCTGTTGTCAGGCAACTCGTTTGTAATGAAGAGCGGCCCAGATCAGGGAAATCCAAGGGAGCTTTACACTCTGCGTCCTGACAGGGTTCAAGTTGTACCCGGCAAAAGAGAAATACCAGAGCGTTACGATTATGTAGTCAATGGTAAGACCGCAGCCACATATCCGGTAGATTCCACGACGGGTGAGTCAGATATAAAGCAAATTAAGCTGTTCAATCCGTTGAATGACTTTTATGGGCTTAGTCCTGTGATGCCCGCCGCCGTAGATATTGACCAGCACAACTTGAGCAATCGCCATAACGTGGCTCTGCTGATGAATGGTGCGCGTCCATCAGGTGCAGTGGTTTACAGGCCGAAAGACGAAAGCGGCAGCATGACGATGCTGACTGAAGCCCAACGTGACCAGCTAAGATCAGACCTTACACAGCGTTTTGAAAAGACCGAAAATGCTGGCCGAACGATGATATTAGAAGGGGACTTTGACTACAAAGAAATGGGCATGACGCCCAAAGACATGGACTTCAGTTCAATGAAGAATATGTCAGCCCGCGATATCGCCCTGTGCTTTGGTGTGCCGGGTCAGCTTGTCGGCATACCTGATTCCCAAACATACGCGAACATGGCAGAGGCTAGGCTGGCGTTGTATGAGGAAACTATCATTCCGATGCTCCGTCATATTGAAAGCGATATGAATGAGTGGCTAGTACCATCATTTGGCGATGATAGTATCAAGTTGACTTATAACATTGACGATATCCCGGCCATCGCAGAACGGCGGCGCATGGTATATGACAATGTAATACGGGCTGTCGATACTGGAATTATTACTCGTAATGAGGCTAGAGAGCGTTTGAATCTTGAGCCGTTACGAGGTGGGGATGACGCCTATATACCAGCTAATCTATTTCCTTTGGGACAGCCAGAACCCGCACCATCGCAGCCAGCCAATGAAGAAGAGGCGGAAAAACTGGCGGAGGAGGCTTATGGCTCTCAATCTGATGGCACAGAAAAAAGCATGGAGCTTCATTTCACGCAAGAACAGGCAGAAGCCAGAGCGCAGCAAATTGGATGCGTAGGCAGTCACACCCACGACATTAATGGCATGACCTACTATATGCCCTGCAAAACGCATGATGCCTATCACGAAGCTATGGGTATAAAAATCCCCTCCAAGTCAGACGGCGTTGTACAGCCGCTTTTCAAGGCAATTGACACCAAGCCTACCGCTGGCATGTCTGAAGCCGCTGAGCGGGCCTTAAAATGGCGTGAAGAGTACAATAGGGGCGGCACAGGGGTTGGGGTGCGTCGGGCAAGGCAGCTTATAGCTAGAGAGAACCTAACTGAGCGGGATGTGCTAGATATGTTTAGCTTTTTCTCGCGGCATGAAGTGGATAAGCAAGCGGAAGGGTTTAGCGAAGGGGAAGATGGGTTCCCATCGGCTGGCCGCATTGCTTGGGACTTGTGGGGTGGGGACGGTGGTTTCCGCTGGTCTAGCCGCAAGCGGGATCAGATCATGAGGGAACGGGAGAAGTCATCTAATGGTGGCCCTGCAAAAGAAAAGAACGGTTCGCCTATCTCCGTTGCGGGAATATCGTGAGGTAAATCGGTTAAGGTCAGGGCTAGAACGCTCTTATACTTTCCGCCTAATACGGCTGTTCTCTGAAATTGGCAATCAAGCGGCTGACGCAGTTGAGTCGGGCGGTGTATCGGGGGCTAGAGGTCTCTACCCTGATATACTTAGACGTATGGATTCAACTCTTAGGCAGCTTTACGAGGAGACCATCAAGGTTTTCTCTGACCGTGCGATTGCGAATAGACGATCTGCAAAAGCGGTTGCATCATTTGAAGACATCTTTACCACCTTCATCAGGACGCAGGGAGCGGAGAGGGTTACGGAAATAAGCGTTACCACTCAGCGCATCATACAAAACACGATTGAGGCGAACAGCACGGCGGGTGTTGACGTAATTGCTAGGGCAATACGGGATAGGTTTGAACCAAGGTTCAGCAGGGCAAGAGCGACCACTATCGCCAGAACAGAAATACACAACGCATCATCGTACGCTACGCATGAGCAACAGAAGTCCTTTGCTGTCCCTGAGATGCAAAAGCAGTGGATGGCTAACACAGATGGCAGAACAAGAGGCACTCATGCAGCAGCAAGCGGCAAGAGAGTTGGTGTTGATGAGGATTTCATAGTAGGTGGTCGCAAGATGGCTTACCCCGGTGATCCGAGAGGGGGCGCAGCAGAGGTAATCAATTGCCGTTGTGTGCTGTTATATGTTGAGCCGGAAGAAGAGGTAGAAGAAGCCCCGACTGTGGTCGTAGCGGCCAACCCAAAACGCAAGCCTAAGATGCTAGGTATTGATGAGATACAGATCGTAGCCAAGGCGCTGGCTATTGATAGGATGCAAGATAGGTTCAAACAGTCGCAGTCTAGGTTTGTGGAGCGCGATCCAGATGGGCTTTCCGGTATAACGAGCAGATTTAGACGCCGCGCTGCCACAGATTTTGGCAAAGCTAAAGCGGGAACGCTATCCAAGGATGCCACATCTATAACCAATGCTTTGCTGGAGGAGACTGATCAGTTGGCCGCTATCACGGGGGTTTTGCCTCTGCGCGGCTTGAAGGGCATTAGTGGGGGTGATGCTCTAGCAGATATGGGTGATGCGGTCATTGGCATCAAAGGCAAGAGGTTCAGTGCGCTGGCAGAGAAGGCGGTAAAAGGTAAAGATAAGGATGTCGCACTAGCATCAACTAATAGACGTATTGACGAACTCACGAAAGAAAAGACTGATATCGTAATTGATACGGATAAAAGACTAGGCGGTCTTGAGGTGGCTTTTCCCAAGTATGTTAAGACCAGAGACGGTCAGTCCGGCGGCCTGAATCAAGAAGATTTTGACTTCTTCGTATTCTCAAGGCGTAGACATGCAGAGATTGATGATGAACTGTATGAACTTCGCAGACAAAGATCACTTACCGAAGGCGTTCCGCCAGACGGATGGAAGTGGGGGGACGAGGTATCCAGTAGACCTTGGACATCAGACGCCTACTTTTCTGATCCATTAGATAAGATGCGAAGCACTATCTACCATGAGTTTGGTCACAATGTTCATCAACAGTATTTGGTGACCAGCAGAGCAACTTACTTCACGCCGGAAGTTGAGAAGTGGATGAAGTCCAACGCCAAGCCGGGTACTCGCAAGTCAGCGACTCGCTACGGTGACAAGAACGAACGGGAATGGTTTGCTGAAAACTTCAGTATGTACTTCATGGATCGTGAGGATTTAGTAGACCCTCTTTTTATACGTCTAATTGAATCCATTATAAACAAGAGGCCATTCCCAGATGTCTAAGCAGTCAGAGGCGCAACTGAAAATGGAAGGTATCGCGGATACGATACTCAACAAATCTACGCTGTCTGATTTAGATCGTGAAATCTTAGATGAATATAAGCGGTGGAATCCATCTCAAGCTGAATGGATTGATGAGGCTCTGTTCCTCTTTGATACAAAAGAACCGCCAGCGTGAACTGACGGCTCTCTTAGTCTAGCTGTTAGGTGGTATCAGGGTGCTTCTTCGGTCAGACTCCTACCCAAGCACGTCGACTAACTGCGGCTCTGTGAGCAATTTGATCCTTAATAAACTGATCTTTGCCCTCAATAGTCATCGGATAACCGCGCTGCCTGAGGACTCGCGCCACATTGGGGCTTACATACCCCTTTGTCTCAAGAGCGTGTAAGGGGGCAACGTCAGAGTCTAGCAGATCAAAGTATTCCTCAACGGTGAAGTTCTCACGCAGGAACTTCTTGAAGGCAACCATCCCGCCGTTTTTGAATCTAGCAATGAACTGGCGGTTTACGCCTTCGCCGTGATGAAGGTACATACCATCGTAGTGAAAATCTTTGTTAATAAACTTGGTCATCGGTTTCTCCTGTGTGCTTGTGTCTACCCATCCAATATAGGAACTGGGTGACATGGTGTCAACTAATTATTTAGCTGATTTAGCCAATTCATTATATTCAAGATAGGTTTCTAGCAGCTTCATGTACCGCTTGTATTCTGCGCTGTCGTGACCGGCCCGTTTTGCGCGGCGCTCAAGGCCAAGGGCAATCTTTAGATATCCGCTGGCTTTATCGCTGTAGTAGTGGACGGGGCGCTGGTTAGCGGGTGCGGTTTCAATTTGATATCCGTTGTAGGTGGTCATCGGTCTCTCCTGTGTGTGTGCTTGTGTCTACCCACTCAATATAGGAAATGCTGGACACAGTGTCAAGTAATTATTCTGACTTTAGGCAAAAAAAATCGCTACCCGAAAGTAGCGAAGTCGTAGCAGGGAGGTCGTGAAGCTATAGCCTATCCGGCCCTGTTCCAATTAACAAGAGCTTGCGCCTGTGTAAGGTAGTCAGACAGCGCATGACAGCCCTCTAGGTTGTGTGCCCCAACATACCAATCATATTGCCCTTTGGGGGTGGTGTCCTGATGGCGGTCATATACGCAGACCGTGTGCAGAGTATCGTAATCATCTTCAATCTCTACACGCCATTCAACGGTGGAGCCATCAAGCCCTTCGGTTA